>JADMIO011107693.1_pt1 | contig 89160 bp, 66 predicted proteins | sample 8958161 | NCBI WGS metagenome assembly JADMIO01 (sample SAMN16585339, study PRJNA669376) | soil metagenome | isolation source: Crop rotation soil | place: USA: Cullars Rotation, Alabama | collected 2011
CGCGACAACTTGTCCACGTGGAATTCTAAGCTTAGGATCCCAATGTGCTGGAAAGCGACATGCTTCCGGTGCGGCTCGATGGATGTGACATTGACCGTCTTGATGATCCAGCGCTTCCACGCCTCTTCGGGCTCGCGAACCTCTCCGATCTCCTTGCCGTGGAGCGAGTAGTTGTTGTGCACACCGATCAGATCGCCGGGCATCATCTGCACGCGCTTCTTGACCTTGTGCAGTGCCGCCGCGACCCTCTTGGCGAGCGCGTTGGTGCGCTCGTCGGTGCCCACGGTGCGGTTCTCGAAGTAGCGGATGTCGTACTCGCCACTGAGGATGGGATGATGGGGAGCCACGCCCACGTCGTGGCGCGCGCTCTGCACGGTGAGGTCGTCGAACGGCGTGTGGAAGCTCGGCTGCCTGAGCTCGGCCAGCTCGGCGTCCGTGAACTCGCGGAGCACATCGATGTTGCGGGCGAACGTCGTGCTGATCTCGTTGCGGGGAGAGCTGCGCATCGCCAGCATGTTGACGCTGTCGGGGCGCACGTAGTGGTTCGCGAGATCCTTGTGGAAGTAGATGGGCCCGAGCGCCTTCTGGGACTGCGTGTTGCGCATGTGGGTGGCCGGGTAGATGTCCTGGAACACGTCCCCGCCATTCACGTTGAGATAGCCGATGGGCAGGTGGCCCGTCACCTGCGCCACGAGGGCAAGCACCCCCTCGGCCACGAACGTCTTTTTCAGCTCGTACTTGGAGTGGACCGGACGCGTGTTGTCGAAGGCGGGCACGTCCTGATCGATGGGTAGGTTCCGGACGAACACGAACGGCTTTTCCCAGGGCGGCGCCTCGGCGTGCGTCCGCAGGGCGTCGAGCAGCCCTTTCGGAGCGCGTCCCGCGTCGATCAGACTGCGCACCTGGAAGGTGAAGGCCCCGTACTGACGGTACGGATCGACGTTGAGCGCCGACAGGGCGGCATGGAGAGACTGGTTTTCAGAAGTGCTCAGTTCGTAGTCGCGAACGAGCTCACACGGCGGTTGGCTGTGCATAGCGTTCCTCGCGCACCTGAGTGCGTAGGTGGGGGATGAAGACCGGTGGACCATGTTACGGCCCCATCAGAGCGTCAAGAAATTTAAGACTTGTCTCACACTGACGCAAAAAGAAGACTACTAAGGTCTTAGTGATGCGGCGCGCCTGAGTGTCCGGGCACGAGCGCTCGAGCGAAGCGGGTGAGCACACGTGCAGCACCCGTCGCCGCGTCGCTGCGGCGTGCCGAATCGGCCACACCCGGAGCGCAAGGAGAAATCTCGGGGTGAACGTGTGGAGGCTCACGTCACCGCGTGATAAGGCTGCGTACGAGCGAGATCACGAATGCCGACACAGCGACGAATTCAGCGCGACTACGCCTGTTCTCCAGGTGATCTGGTCGCGCTGTTCAGGGATCCCGAGTTCCTGCGCGCCCGTTGCCACGCGGCCGGCGATCAGGACGTCACTGTGACCGTGGAGCAACAGACGAGCGGCTTCCGGCTCCTCATCGTCCGCGAACGCGACGTGTCCCTGCCATCCTTCGCAAGACGACTGTTCAAGCCACGCACGCGCATCAGCGACCAGAGCCAGTGGCGGCGCGACGCCTATGGATGGACTGCAGACTACGCCATTCAGATTCACGGTCTGTCAGGTGAAACACGGGGTCGCACCACCGTCACACCGCGACCCTTCGGCTGCCGCTACGAGTCTTACTTCGAAGTAACGTCCACCGTGGCGCTGCTCGGAAGTAAGATCGAAGGCTTCATCGCCGACCGCATCGAAGAGGGCCTGTCCCTGGGCGCCGAGCGAAACGCTGCGTTTCTCGCGAGCCGCTCGCCCGCCGCCGCGCCGCTCGTCCCGCTCGTCCCATCGGCCGAGTAGGCCAGCGCGACAGGACAGGGGGGCCCGGACGGCCCCATCGCGAGTGGGCCCGAACTCACGGGAGTCAGAGGCAAACGCCCTACGCGACCACCCCCAATTTGGGGCAGTCTGCATCGGCATGTTCATCCGCGCCTCAGCCCGTCCTTGTTCAGACGGGCTTTGCGGAGTAGAAGTCTCTCTCGGGGTGGGAGGGGACCTTCGTTGGACTGATCGGTAGGTGTGGCGGCGCAAGGCCCCCACCGTGGTGACGTCCACAGCCACTGGCCGCGCAGTGCACAGGCCTACGCACGCCCTCAGCCAAGGAACCCTGAGTCATGCCCGAGCACGAGCTCCTGAAGCGCTATTCCGTCGGCCCGGTCAAGATCTCGGGCACGAACGAGGCCCTGTACGACCGCCACCTGATCTTCGATCACGTGACCGCGCCCGAGGCGGCCAGCCTGCGCGACAAGTTCGAGGCGATTGCCTACGCAATCAGGGACATCCTTTCACAGCGCTGGATCAAGACGGAGCAGGTGTACCAGGAGCGCAACGTCAAGCGCGTCTACTACCTGTCGCTCGAGTTCCTGATCGGCCGCTCCCTGACCAACAACATCACCAACCTGATGGTGGAGCCGATCTGGGAGCAGCTGTGCAAGAAGCATGGCCTCGACCCTCGCGAGATCATCGACCAGGAACCGGACGCCGGCCTCGGCAACGGCGGTCTGGGCCGGCTGGCAGCCTGCTTCCTGGACTCGATGGCCACGCTCGGCCTGCCCGGCATGGGCAGCGGCCTGCGCTACGAGTACGGGATCTTCAAGCAGGAGATCCGGGACGGCTGGCAGGTCGAGCACGCCGACCACTGGCTGGCCAGGCCCGATCCCTGGGAGATCAAGCGCCCGGCCGAGTCCGTGAACGTCCACCTCGCGTCCTCCTTCGACATGCACGGCGGCACGCTACGGATGGTGCGAGGACGGCCGTCCACGCTGATCGGCGTGCCCTTTGACCGCCCGGTCGTCGGCTACGGGGGCAAGACCGTCAACACCCTGCGGCTGTGGTCCGCCTCGACGCCGGACTACTTCGACTTTCAGCAGTTCGGCACGGGCGACTTCGTCGGTGCCCTGACCGAGCGTCTCGGCGCCGAGACGCTGACGCGTGTGCTCTATCCGGACGACTCGACCGCCCAGGGCCAGGGGCTGCGCTTTCTCCAGCAGTACTTCCTGGTGGCCTGCACCCTGGCCGATGCGATGCGACGCTTTCGCGCCGCGGGGAACGACTGGTCGGCGCTGCCGGACAAGGTCGCGATGCAGCTCAACGACACCCATCCGGCCCTGGCCGTGCCGGAGCTGATGCGGATCCTGCTCGACGAGGCGAAGCTGGGCTGGAACGACGCCTGGGACCTGACCCGGCGCACGCTCGCGTACACCAACCATACCCTCTTGCCCGAGGCGCTCGAGAAGTGGCCGCTCCCGTGGTTCGAGGCGCTGCTGCCCCGCCAGCTCGAGATCGTGTACGAGATCAACGGACGCCTGCTGCGCCAGGTACGGGAACACGCTCCGGGCGACGAGGCGCGCGTGGCCCGCATGAGTCTGATCGAGGAAGGTCAGCCGAAGAAGGTGCGCATGGCGAACCTCGCCATCGTGGGCTCGCACAGCACCAATGGCGTGGCCCGCATTCACTCCGACCTCCTGCGGCAGACGGTCGTGCCGGACTTCGCGGACCTGTATCCGAGCCGTTTCAACAACAAGACCAACGGCGTCACGCAGCGCCGCTTCCTGTTGCAGGCCAACCCGGAGCTTTCGCGGATCATCACGGGCGCGATCGGCCCTGGCTGGATCACCGACCTCGCGCAGCTCGAGAAGCTGAAGCCGCTCGCCGAGGACAGGGCATTTCGCGCCGCCATTCGCGGAGCCAAGTACGACGCGAAGGTGCGCTTCTCCAGCTGGCTCAAGGACGCGACCGGACAGGTGGTCGATCCGCAGAGCATCTTCGATGTCCACATCAAGCGCATCCACGAGTACAAGCGTCAGCTCCTCAACGCCTTGCACGTCGTGGTGCTCTATCAGCGCCTGCGGGACAACCCGCACCTCGACACTCCGCCGCGCACGTTCCTGTTCGCGGGTAAGGCCGCGCCCGCTTACCAGTTCGCCAAGCTGGTGATCAAGTTCATCCACAACCTGGGCTGGACGATCGACGGCCACCCTGCGACCCGGGGCCGGCTCAAGGTCGTGTTCGTGCCGAACTATCGCGTGTCCGTTGCCGAGCGCCTCATTCCGGCCAGCGATGTTTCCGAGCAAATCTCGACGGCGGGCTACGAGGCGAGCGGCACCAGCAACATGAAGTTCATGATGAACGGTGCGCTCACCCTCGGCACGCGCGACGGGGCGACCATCGAGATGGCCGAAGCCTGCGGGGAAGAAAACCTCTTCCTGTTCGGCCTGAACGCCGAAGAGGTCGTGCGCACGCGCGGCTTCTACGACCCGCACTGGCACTACGCCAACGACCCAGAGACGCGGCGTGCGCTCGATCTCATCGCCAGCGATCACTTCAGCGCCAACGAGCGCGGCGCCTTCGCGCCCATCCTCGACACGCTGCTCGGCAAGGGCGACAACTATCTGCACCTGGCCGATCTGCCGAGCTACGCCGAGGCCCAGCAGCGGCTCGGCGCGCTCTACACCGATCAAGAAGCTTGGTCGCGCAAGGCGGCCCTCAACATCGCGGGCTCGGGACAGTTCTCGAGCGACCGTACCATCAACGATTATGCACGGGATATCTGGCAGGTCAGACCTTGCCCGGTCCCCGACTGAGTCACGGTTGGCCAGGCCACCGGGAGAAAATCTATGCCCCCAGATCGAACCCGCTTCAAGGCCGCTCTCATCATCGTGCTAGCGCTCATCGGATGCGATTCCGACGGGATGGACGGCGAGAGCTGCAGCGTCACACAACAAGCAGACGGAGTGAGCATCGCGTGCGGCGACGGAAGTGAAGTCACGATTCCCAATCCCGAGCCCGGTGAGCCGTGCTCGGTCGCGCAGACTGAGGGCGGCGTCACCTTCACCTGCCCGGACGGAACGACGGCGGAGCTACCTTCCGGCGGCTCGGAGAGCTGCACGGTGTCCGAGCAGGCTGACGGTTCGGTCACCATCAGTTGCCCGGACGGGAGCACGGCGGTCATCCCCGCCCCCGGCAGCGGAGGCGACGCGGGTGCCGGGATGCTCGCGCGGCTCGTCGGCGCGACCACCACGGCGTGCGGCGCCTGTCACGATACCAGCGACGACCGGAGCCACTTCGCCGCGATGACCACCCTGGTCGAAGGCCAGCCCGTCGAGAGCTGCGCCACCTGCCACAAGGAATCGGGCATCGAGCCGGTGTCGGGCGTGCATGCCCGGCCTGCGCTGGGCCCGCCTGGCTTCGAGGTTCAGATCACGACAGCCAGCATCGATCCCAGCACGCGCAAGGTGATCGTCGAGCTGCACATCCAGGACGCTTCCGACCATCCGCTCACACGCACGGGCGTCAGCATCAACTTCGTGATCGGCCGGTCGGAGCCGGTGGTACCGGTCGGCGGAACCACGCCGGTGGCGGGTCCGTACGTCAGCTACATCCAGCGCACGGTCACCCAGCTCGACAACGACGACTTCCCGCTCGAGGGCGAGCCACGCGTCGTGCAGCAGCCCACGGGCGAGAGCAACGGCACGTACGAGGACCTCGGCGATGGTGACTTCCGGTACACGTCCAGCACGGTGTTGCCGGCGGACTTCCCCGAGGACGTCACGCACGTGGTTTCGCTCTACTCCACGCGCACGGTCGGCGGGGTGAGCTGGTACGCGAACGACAGCTACTCCTTCGTGCCCGACGAGACATCCGAGCCGCTGCGCCGCCAGGCCGTCCACACCGAGACCTGCAATGGCTGCCACAATCCGCTCTCGGCGCACGGTGGCTCCCGCCAGGAAGTTCAGCTCTGCCTGGGCTGCCACAGCGAGGGAGCGGTCGATCCGGAGTCCAACAATTCGCTCGACTTCAATGTCATGGTGCACCGCATCCACATGGGGGCCGACCTACCCTCCGTGCAGGCTGGCGTTAAGTACGCCATCGTCGGACGAAACAACGCGACCTACGACTTCTCGCACATCCAGTATCCGCGCGACATCGTCCACTGCCAGAGCTGCCACACGGACGAAGACGACGACCGCTGGGTCGAAAACGGTCAGCCTCAGGCGTGCATGTCCTGCCACGACAACATCTACGAGGCCGGCGTGCATCCGTTCGCGCTGGCGGAGGGGGCCACGTGCGGCAACGGCGCCTGCCATGGACCCGCCGGCTCTGCGCCCGACGCGCGGGAGGCGCATCGCACCTTCTTGAACACGGACTCGGCACCCATCTTCGATATCTCCATCGTGAGTGCCAGCGTCGCGAGCGCGGACGCGGCTCCAGCGCTGACGGTTCGTGCGCTGACCGGGACCCGCTCGGGCGGCGCCACCGTGCCGGTCACCAGCGCGGACAGCTTCTCGATCCTGAATGTTTTCCTGAACGGACCGAACAGCGACTACGTGAGCCATGGCGGCAATCTGAAGCAGTATGGCAAGGACACGCTCGTCGACCTGGCCGCCACGGCCACGGCCGGTGAGTTCACGTTCTCGCTACCCGAGACCCTGCGCGAGGCCGCCGGCGACCGCGCCGATGCGACGACCGACAGCTTCACGCTGGCCATCCGCGCCGCCTACGACCCCACACCGGGCGCCAGCCCCGACAACGACCGCGTCGACATGCGCGAGAATCCCACCATCGCCATCTCGGCCGCGGGCACTGCGGTCGCACGCAAGGCCGTGGTCGACACCGACAAGTGCAACACCTGCCATGGCGACCTGCAACGTCACGGCAGCTCCATCCTGGCGCGCAGCGTGGAGATGTGCATCATGTGCCACACGTCGACGTTCGAGACGAGCGCGCGGCAGGCGGCAAACCAGGTGCCGGGGCCGACCGAGACGCTGCGCTTCTCGAAGCTCATTCATCGCATCCACGCCGGCCACATGGCGACGCAGCCTTACGTCGTCTGGGGCTATGCCCCGGCAGCACCTTACCCCGAGGCTGACTTCTCCAGTCTGGCGTTCCCTGGCGATCTCAAGGACTGCAGCGCCTGCCACCTCGAGGGAACTTACTTCGTGCCCATCCAGGCCAGCCCGTCACCCACCCAGACCTTCGTGCTGGATGCAGCGGGACAGCCGGTCAGTCCCTGACGATCCGCGAGATCTGACATGCCTCCAAGCGTCGTCGCCTACCTGGCCTCTTGCGTGCGGCCGTTTGCACTCGCTGCCATGGCGCTGCTCGTTGCCTGCGAGGGCCCCATGGGTCCAGCAGGGGCGAGCGGCGCGCGCGGAGAGGCCGGCCCTCCCGGACCTCCGGGGGAGCAGGGCCCCCCTGGTGACTCGGGCGACGGCGGCGTGGTCATCATCCGGCCCGACGCGGGAGACGGGCTCCCGCTCGCGCCGAACGGCGTCGTCGGCTACGTGCGCGACACGGCCCACGAGGCGCTCGGCTCGGGCAAGGTCGTGCTCGTACCGGCGAGTGCCGTGGAGGCCCTGAAAGACAGCCCGGTGGACCTGTCCCAGGCGCCCGCACAGGCGCAGGATTCAGCGGTCGACGAACCCATCGAGGATCTGCTCGATCGCGACCTGGACACGTTCGCCAGCGCTCCGGTCGATGACGAGGGCCGCTATCGCTTCGTCGAGCTGGCCGAAGGGAACTACTTCGTCGTGTTCCTGCCCGATGCCGCGGACGACGCGCACCTGACGAGCATGGATCCGGCGCGCCTGCCCAGGGCAGCGTCGGCCCTGCGCGGAGGTCGGCTCGACCTGACTGTGAGCGGCACTCCCTCAGCAGCCGCGCGCTATGTCGGCGAGAGCTCGTGCCTCGGCTGTCATGGCCGGCACACCGCCCTGGCCAGCGCCCACGCGCTGAGCGTGCGCGTTCCAGGTCAGGCCAGCGCGCTGCAGGACACCGCGGGCAGACCGCGCCTGGACGAGGCGCTCGCGCGCTTTCGGGCGGGCGCCATCCTCCACTTCTACGACTGTGCAGCGCGCACCGACAACCTGCCGGCCTGCGCCGTGAGTGAGACCGAGCCGGCCGATCCAGCTCGCGTCTCCTTCAGGGCGCGACTCCTGTGCGAGGGAGCTGGCTGCGCCCAGGGCGCGGGCAGCTATGTTGTGGAGCTCGTGTCTGCAGACGGTCAGGACGTACAGCGCTACCCGGTCGCCCTGAGTGTGGGCGGAGCCATGTCTTACCAGCAGTTCGTCACGGCCGTGGAGCTGCCCGGCGGCACGCGCACGCACCTGGTGCTTCCCTTCAGCTATCAGCTGGCGGGAGACGACACGCGCGACTCGTACCGCGACTTCCCCTGGGTGGCTTACCAGCCCGAGGATTGGTTCGACCTCGGAACGTCCGAGCTCCAGCGCCCGGCGCCCCCGCGCGCCTTCGAGAAGCAGTGCCTCGGCTGTCATGCGACCGGCCTTCAGGTGTTCGGCGACGATAGTGAGGGCTACTGGGCCAAGGCCGCCGTGGAGCCTGACGGAACCTACGACCTGGACGGCGATGGTCGCCTCGAGCTGCTCGGCATTACCTGCGAGTCGTGCCATGGGCCGGGCTCGGAGCACCTCGAGCAGACGCCTCGCGGACGGCGCATCGTGTCGCCCCGGTACCTGACGTCGGAGCGACAGACACTGCTGTGCGGCGCCTGTCACAGTAACCCCCGTGGTCATGGTGGCGAGCTTGCCCCGCTCGATGCGCAGGGCGAGATGCCGCGCCCAGGAGAGCGTCGCCACAGCTACCTGCGCGATCACGCCTCGCGAACCGACGCCACGGGCAGCGACCTGTTCGCCTCGGGCGACTCGCGCCTCTCACGCCAGCAGTACACGGACTTCGTGCGCTCGCCCAAGTATCGCAACGGCAGTCTGCTCGCGACCTGCTCGGACTGTCACTCGCCCCACCGCGAGTACGAGCTGCCAGCCGACATGCTGTTCTCGCCGGACAGCGACGACGCGTGCATCGGCTGCCATCAAGCGCAGGGCGACCTGCACGCCCACGCGCTGGACAAGGTCGAGTACGACCACGTGCAAGGCGTGGATCAGAGCCAGCTCTCGTGCGCCACCTGCCATCAGGTGAAGACGGCGCTCGGCGGGGCCCACGTCCCGGCCCTGGTCGACAACTCCGTGCCGTCGGACGTGATCACCTACCTGCACGGGGACCGCACCAGTCATCGCTTTGCGTTCGTCGACCGCACAGAGGTCGCTTCCCAACCCATCGCTGCCACCGAGGCCTGTGCGTTCTGCCATGTCCAGTTCCTGCCCCGACCTTGAGCTCTCGCACGGGCGAGTTCGGCCACGCGGCGAGCAGCCGTGCGCGGCGCGTGGCGCCCTGCGCAGGCTCAGGAGTGCTCGCCGGGCCCGCGCATGGTGCGGATGCGCCAGGCCTCGAGCAGCACGGCAGCCACGTAGCAGGCCAGGGACAGGAGCCCGATCACCATCCCCACACTCATGGCGACCAGCACCGGAAACGGCGTGGGGTCGAGCACCGACCAGCACATCAGGGCCGAGGCCAGGAGACCCAGCACGCAGGCCGCGACGATCAGCTTTTCCGTGCCCAGGCGGCGCGCCAACCGCGCAAGGCGTCCCTCGAAGATGGGCTTCGGCTCGTTCACGGGTGCACCTCACTGCCATGGGCCGCCGCCTTGGCGACCTTACTGAAGGGATGGGCGTAGCCGTGGCAGCCCGCGCTGCCGCAGCTGATCAGACCGGCCGCCAGCTCCTCTCGAGCCGAGCCATGCTCGGGAACCGCGAGCCAGAGCTTGTTGGTGCCCGAGTGACAATGCTGGCAGTTGCGATTGGGCATGGGCTTACGCAAATGGATTTTGACGAGGGCCTCGTCGAGATCGTACTTGTGATATTCCTTGAGGTATTCGTAGACGTGACCCATGCCGCCGAGCTTGGTGAAGACCAGACCGAAGCGTCCGTAGTCGGCGTGACACTCGTAGCAGCTCTGGCCACCGAACAGCGGATTGCGCGTGTGGCGCGCGGCCAGAGACTGACTGTTCGGGTCGAGGGCGTCCCCCGTGTGCGCCTGCATCACGTGACAGGAGTTGCAAAAGGTCACCTGCGCGGAAGCATGCATACCGGCCGTGTTGCCCGTGAATGCCGTACCGAGTGGCAAGACACCGAGTCCGAAGAACAACCACAGCTTGACGCCGACCGTGAAGGCAGGTCGTTTGATCAAGTAGACAATCAGGATGATGCTCGCGACAAACGAGCAAGCGAGTGCGAGGATGCCACTGACCGAGAGCTCGTCGTGCATGGCGCGGAGTATATAGGCATGGCCGGCTCAAGGCTGCAGTTTTGAGAGCGTGGACGGGATCATGCGAGAAGAAGCGAAGAGGCGCTGGCAGAGGTTCCTCGCCCGCAGCGTCCTCGCTGCAAGCGCGTGGTTCCTGACCATGCTTGCGTCCGCCGCGAACGCTCAACATACCAGCCTCGGCGTCGAAACCTGGGGAGAGACCTATCGTCCTGCGGGCCTGGTTCAGGTCGAGTCTCGCGTGAAGACCCACCCGTGGCTCAGTGGCGAGGCGCAGGCCTGGGCAGGCAAACCCGCGAACGCCGACCAGGGCAGCGGCGATGTGGTGGTGCTCGCGCTCCGCGCACGTGATCCGGAGGGTCGCGGCGAAGCCTCCGCAGGGCGCTTCGTGCTGACGACCGGTGCCGTGCGACCCGTGCACATCGACGGCGGCTACCTGCGCGGCCAGACGCCACGAGGCTTTGCGCTGGAAGGATTCGGAGGCGTGCCGGTTGCGACGCGGTTCCAGTCGCGTGCCTACGACTGGCTCGTGGGCGGCCGGGCCTCCCAGCGCCTCGGAAGCATGGGCGTGGTCGGCGGCTCCTTCGTCGAGCGGCGTGATCACGGACGGCGCGTCGATCAAGAAGTGGGTGGCGACGTGACCTTGTATCTGCTGCCACGCCTGAGTGCGGCAGGCCGTGCATCCTACGACCTGGTCTCACGGGGCCTGAGCGAGCTCCAGGTCACGGGCTCCCTCGGCAGTAGCGAGCGAAGGGTCGAGCTGTTCGGAAGCGTCCGCAATGCCAGCCTGATCCTGCCGTCCACCAGTCTGTTCAGCATCCTCAGCAACACGCCCAGTGTGCAGAGCGGTCTGAGTGGACGCATGCGGGTTGCTCCGCGACTCACCCTGGACGCGTTGATCGCCTACCGTCAGGCTGCAAGCGAGTATGGCATCCGCGCCAGGCTCGGCGGCAAGCTCTGGCTCGACGACGATGGCACGAGCGCACTCGAGGGCGGACTGACGAGGGATGGTGTGGAAGGTTCCCAGTGGACGGGACTGCGCGGCCTGGCCTACCAGGAATTCCTGAAAGCCTTCAGGCTCAGCGGCGAGCTGGAGCTCGTGATCGCCGACCAGACCACGCGAGGTAGCCGCGTGTGGCCCTGGGGAAGGCTCGCAGCGCGCTACCTGTACGCCGAAGCCTGGCTGTTCAGCGTGGGCGTGGAGGGCAGCGCATCGCCCGAGTTCGTCAGCCGCTTCCAGACCCTGTTTCGCGTCGGCTACCAGAGGTCGCCCATATGAGCTGGCGCAGCCTCGTGATTCTGTTGCTCTCGAGCGCCGTCGTGGCCTGCGCGGCCATGCTCGGGATCAAGCCCGACGCACCGAAGCCCTTCGAGCACCGGGCACACGTGCTCGAGGGCGTGAACTGTCTGGTCTGCCATGGCGGTGTGGAAGCCGAGACGGGCGCGAGCCCGCTGCACATGCCGGCCCAGAACGAGTGCCTCGCCTGTCACGAGCAGCCGCACAATCCGAACACGTGCAGCAACTGCCACGGCTCGGCCCGGGTTCGAGCAGGCTTGCAGGACGCACGCGACCACCTCAAGTTCGACCACGCGAGTCACGCCAAGGAGACCGCGGGCAACTGCATGCGCTGCCACATGGACGTGGCGGAGCACGATGGGCCCCTGCGTCCCGGCATGGCCACCTGCTTCGGCTGCCACGAGCACGAGCAGCAGTGGAGCATCAACGACTGCGACGGTTGCCACGTGGACCTTCCGAGTGAGCACGTGCTACCCGAGAGCCATGTCGTGCACGGACCGGACTTCATGCGCGAGCACGGCATACGCGCGGCCGGTGAGCTGGGGCTGTGCACGAGCTGCCACACGGAGAAAACCTGCGCCGGTTGTCACGGTGTCACGACCGCGGTCTTGCCCTCGCGCCTGCACTTCGATGACCCGAAGCGTGCAGACATGCATCGCGCTGGCTTCGCCGCCCGGCACGCACTCGAGGCACGCACCGATCCCGCGCTGTGCGTCACCTGCCACACGGAGAGCTCGTGCATGGCATGTCATGATCGCTCGGGTGTGGTCGCGGGCGCGGGCAACCTCTCGCCGCACCCGCCGGGCTGGGTGGGCCTGCCGGGCTCGTCGAACACCCATGGTCCGGCCGCACGCATCGATCCGGTCAGCTGCGCGAGCTGCCACGGCGGCTCAGGCGAGCAGCTGTGTGTGGACTGCCACCGCGTGGGCGGCCCGGGTGGAAACCCGCACCCACCCGACTTCTCCAGCCCGCGCTCCATGTCCGAGCTGCCCTGCCGTCTGTGCCATCAGGGGGCAGCGCTGTGACACGCCGACGCTGGCTGGCGCTCGCCGCCGTCGTACTCCTGGCCGGAGCAGGCGCCTTCGTGGTCGCCTGGATGCTGCGCGTACGCGAGGCGAACGAGCCCCAGGCGCCCGTAGCGTATGTCAGTGCGAGCTGGCAGCAGTATCGCCTGGCGCCGGGCCATCAGATTCACGTCACGCAGCAGAAGCTCGCCTGCACCGAGTGCCACACGGAGGAAAAGGGCGGCGTCGATCATCCCGCGCCCACGGTCTGCGCGCGCTGCCACGAGCAGCGCGCCAAGATCCAGCACGGCCTCGGCCTGACGAATGCCGATGCGAACGCGCCTGCGCCGGTCCATGGCGGACTGAGCAAGTGCGTCGACTGCCATGGCTTCGGCCCCGAGCCGGACAAGAAGCCGAGCGACTGCCTACGTTGCCACCAGAGCCCACAGGGAGCCGTGCACGCCGTGGCCACCCACGCCACCGTGGCCTGCACGAACTGTCACGACGTGCACGAAAACGCGATCGAGCCCAAGGCCTGCACCGACTGCCACAGCATGAGCCTCAAGCACGGTCGCGCAGGCACGGACGTCGCCAGCCAGTGCCGCGTCTGCCACGAGGTGCACGGCAAGGCCGAGACGGCGCTCGATCAATGCATCTCCTGCCACACGGCACCTGCGCAGCACGCCATCCCGCGTACGGCGGTGTTCGCGGACGGACACACCTGCGGCAGCTGCCATGCCCCCCACGACTTCACGGCGAATCGCACCCAGACGTGCAGCTCGTGCCACGAGGGTGTGCATCCCTTGCAGGGCCACGAGCGCAGCGCCTGCACCAGCTGCCACAATCCTCACGCCGTCCGGGACAAGCTGCAGAACGGTGCCATCTGTGTCACGTGCCACAAGGACGTGGCCCTGGTCCACACCGGGCCCAAGGCAATGCCAGCAGGCGGCGCGTGCCTCGGATGCCACGCGGCGCATCCAGCCAAAGCAGATCAGGGGCCAGCGCCGTGCACCAGCTGTCACCAGGACATCGGTGGGTCCAGCCACACGGCCCACGCCAAGCAGCTGACCTGCACGGGCTGCCACACGCCGCACGGCTTTCAGCTCGAGATGGATCTGCCGCTGTGCGCGAAGTGCCACGCCGCGAAGGTCTCCGCCGTGAAGAAGCAGGACGGACACGACACCTGCACGAGCTGCCATCGGGAGATGCCCCACGGCATCGACGTGGCGCCACAGCCATGCGGCGCATGCCACACCGAGATCAAGAGTAAGGTCAGCGAGGGACACGCCGTGTGCACCAAGTGCCACGAGCCACACCTGGCCACGGCCGAGCTGCCGAGCTGCGCCAAGTGCCACCAGAAAGAGGCGAAGTTCCACCCGAAGGGCCACGACAACTGCGTGCAGTGCCACGAGCAGCACAGCGGCAAGCAGAAGCCCGGCGTGTCCGACTGCACGACCTGCCACGAGCGCAGTAGCCTCGCAGGTCTGCACAACGAGCCCAAGCACCTGGAGAACGGCTGCGTGCAGTGTCACGCGGCCCACGGCACGGAGGCGCCCGGGAAGCGACAGATGTGCGTGGGCTGCCACGAGGAGCAGGTCGACCATCAGCCCGACGCCAAGCGCTGCGACGGCTGCCACGCCTTCATCGGCTCTCCTCCACCGCGAGGCATCCCATGAAGCGAAACCTCCGCTCTCCCCTGGCCGTGCTCGCGGTGCTGACTTTTGGCTGCCACGAGCCGCGAACCGTGGATGCGCCGCTCGTATACGCAGACGTCCAGCCGCTGCTCGAGACGGCTTGCGTCACGTGTCATGGCACGGACGACCCCGCGGCCGGCTACTCGGTGGCCAGCCACTGGGAGGTGCTCGGCTGCGTGCCCGAGGATCGTCCGGCCACACTGCCACCCGGGCCGGATGCACCGCTGGTCTCGGTGCTCTCGCGTCCTGACCACGCCACGTTGCTGGGCAAGAGCGACCAGGCCTTACTGTCCGCCTGGGTGAGTCATGGCTCTCCCGCGTTCGTGGGCAGCGTCCATCCCGCCGGCATCGTGGATCCACGCAGCGAGGACTGGCACGGCAAGCTCGCGGCCCAGGACGACTTCGCGCCGCTCCACGATGCCAGCGCGTCCACGGTGTGCGGGCGCTGTCACGACGGCGCACCGGTGAAGCCCGAAGGTGTGGTGTATCCCGCACCCGGCGCGACGCCATGCACCGACTGCCATCGCTCGGAGCGTGCAGCGCTCGCTTGCGACACCTGCCACGGCAACGACGGCGCCGCCTATCCGCCCCGCGAGACCTGCTATTTCGGGGCGTGGGGGCCGGACGCCCACGCCGCGCACGTCACGGGCACGCGCTTCTTACAAGAGCCGTTGAGTTGCAACACTTGCCATCCCACACCGACGAGCGACGTCTTCGCCGGGCCCCATACCAATGGTAAGGTCGACGTGAGCTTCGCGTCGCTCCCCGAGTCTTCCTACGAGCCCGGTACCGACACGTGCGCCGTGTACTGCCACGCCCAGGGTGGAAGCTCCCCGTCGCCGCACTGGCGGGAGGGCGACCAGGTGGAGTGTCAGTCCTGTCACACGAGCCCGCCTGAACCCCACTATCCAGGGGATTGCAGCACCTGCCATGCCGAGATGGGCGAGCACGCGGAGAGCCTCCATCCGGGCGCACTGCATCTCAACGGTAAGGTGGACATGGGCAATGGCAGCGGCACGTGCGGCGCCTGCCATGGAACGTCCGAGACGGGAGCTCCGGACGACTCGAGTCACAAGCTCCACCTTGCGACCACCCTCACCCTGCCCCTCGCCTGCGAGGATTGCCATCCCACGCCCGCAGAGCCCATCGCTGCCGGGCACATGGACGGCGAAGTCGCAGTCGTGCTGGGCGAGCGTGCACGACAGCGCGGGCAGGACCCCGTCTGGACTGCGGGCACGAAGGTCTGCTCGAACGTGGCCTGTCACGGTGCAGCGCTGCCCGGCCCGGCGCTGTCTCCCGCCTGGAACGATCCGCCCGCTGCAGGAGGCGAGCGCTGCGAGACTTGCCACGCATCGCCGCCTCCCGCGCCCCACGTGGAGCGCAGCAGCTGCGGCGGAAGCCTGTGTCATGCAGACGAGGTGGGTCTGATCGGCGGCGAGCTGCGCATCAGTGAGCCGGGCAGACCCGTCCACATCGACGGCGTGATCAACCCTCCCTACGGACTCTGAACGTCTACTTCATGCAAAGCGCAGCGGCTGCCCCGTGCAGGACAGCACCGCGCGCCACAGCTCGCCGTCCAGATCGATCTGCCTGCCGCCTTGCGCGATCAGGTCGATGGGCACGTGGACGAACTGGCCGTGCAGGAAGCTCACGACCAGGCCGGTCTTGCCGGCCATCGCTGCATGGACCGCATGACGGCCCAGACGATCGCAGAGCAAGGCGTCCTCGGTGTTCGCAGGACGACCGCGAATCTGATAGCTGGGATCGAAGTAGCGCAGCGTCATCTCGATGCCGCGCGCCTTGAAGTGGGCCTCGAAGGCGTCACGCAGAAAGTGGCCGATGTCCTGGAGCTTCGCGTTGCCAGACGCGTCCTTCTCGCCACTTGCGCCGAGCAAGGTCTGACCGGCGCCCTCGGCCACCACCACGACCGCGCGGCCCTTCTTCGCGAGGCGACGCTCGAGTGCGGCCAAAAGGCCCCCTTCTCCCTCGAGGACGAAGGGCTGCTCGGGCACGAGGCAGAAGTTCACGTCCTGACTGGCCGCCGTGGCGGCGGCCGCGATGAAGCCGGCGTGCCGCCCCATCAGCTTCACCACCGCCACGCCATTGTCGACGCTGCGGGCCTCGGTGTGCGCACTGGCAAGCACGCGCACCGCTTCGTCGACCGCGGTGCCGAAGCCGAAGGTACGCGTCACGAAGCGCACGTCGTTGTCGATGGTCTTCGGAATTCCGACCACCGCAAGCGGATAGTCGCGCTTGCGTGCTTCCTCGAACAGCGCGTTCCCGCCTCGCTGCGTTCCGTCACCTCCCACGGTGAACAGCACGTTGATGCGCTGGCGCATCAAGTTCTCCACGGCGATGCCGAGATCCACGGGTCCGCGCGAGGTGCCAAGGATGGTTCCGCCCTCATTGTGGATGTCCTGGACCACGTCTTCCGTCAGCTCGATCGGGGGCTTTCCCCGGCTCGGATCGAGGCCACGATAGCCGCCGCGGATGCCCAGCACGGAGCTCGCGCCATAGCTGCGCGTCAGCTCGCGCGTCACGGAGCGGATCACGTTGTTCAGCCCGGGGCAGAGCCCGCCGCACGTGACGATGGCCGCGCGCGTTCGGGCAGGCTCGAAGTACAGCTTCTTGCGTGGACCCGCCTTCTCGAAGAGCATGAGCTCGGCCGGCACCTTCTCGCCCTGCCACTGTACGTCGGCGGGAACGAAGACATCGTCCGCGACCGAAAACAAAACGGGCGACTCGTACCGAGCTTCACCCAGCGAGGTGACTTTCATGATCTTCATGGTTCACTCCCCGGCACACCTTCGATCGCATCTGCGAGCGTGATGTGCCGATTGATGGGGCCGACCACTTCGTCGACGCCCTCGACCCGCAACATGTCGCGCACGGCTGCGCGCGCGTCGACCAGACGAAAGACAACGCCACGCTTCTGGAGCTCCGCGTGCAGCGTGAGGAACATGCGCGCACCGGCCATGTCGAGACTGGGCGACGTGGACAGGTCGCAGACGGCGAGGCGCACGGGCTCGCCGGCAGCGTCCAGGCGCGCCAGCACGGTGTCGAGGACGTACTCGGCGTTGAAGTAGAAGACCCCGGATTCCACGCGAAATGCCAGCACACCTGGTGTCGGCTCGTTGTCCGGGTGGCGCTCCCTGTCCGAGTAGCGGCGCGCGCCGGGGATGCGCCCGAGAAACGCCACGTGCGGTGTGGAGGCCCGGCGGATCAACAGCACGATGGAGATCATCGCGCCCACCAGCACGCCCTTGAGCAGTCCGGCTCCCAGCACGCCCAGGAGCGCCGCCATGGCCACGAGGAACTCGCTGCGATGGACCTGCCAGAGTCGGTGCAACACCTTCACCTTCACGAGACTCGCCACCGCCATCAGCACGATGGCGGCGAGCACGGGCTGGGGCAGGTTGTGCAGGAGGTCGGTGAAGAACAGCGCGACGAGCAGCAAGATGCCCGCCGCGATCAGGCCGGAGAGCGGTGTGCGCGCGCCGCCGCTCTCGTTGACGAGAGACTGCGACATGCCGCCGCTGATCGGAAAGCCGTGACCGAGCCCCGCAGCCAGGTTGGCACCGGCGAGAGCCAGGAACTCCTGATTGCTGTCCAGACGGTAGCGGTGTTTCTCGGCGAACATGCGTCCAATCGCGGCGGTCTCGACGGCGCCGAGCGCGAAGCACGCGAGCGCCAGCGGCAACAGCTCCCGCACGTCGTCGTAGCGTACCGCGGGCAGCGAGGGCAGCGGCAGTCCCCGTGGCACTGCGCCGAGCACCTTGACGCCCCGCGCGGCGAGATCGACGAAGCTCGCTGCGACGATGCCGAACGCGACGACGAGCAGCGCGACAGGCTTCTTGGGCAGGAAGACCTTGCCCAGGATCAACAGCACGAGCGCCGCACAGCCGAGCGCGAGAGAGCTGCCGTTCGTCTCCCCGATGTGCCGGAGAAACTCGCCCATGCGTTCCCAGAAGTCGCCATGGCCGCCCTTGACGCCGAACAGCTTCGGCAGCTGCGTGCTGGCAAGGTGCAGGGCCACGCCGGCCTTGAAGCCGGTCATCACACTCTCGGAAATGAAGCTCACCGCGGAGCCCGCGCGCGCGAGCCAGGCAATCAGAGCGATGGCCGCCGTCAGCAAGGCCGTGCAGGCGGCCATGGCCGAAAAGCGTGCCGGGTCTCCGCCAGCCATGCTCCCGAGCGAGGAGCCAATCAGCAGCGAGATGGCCGAGGTGACGGTGATCGCCGTGTGCCGCGAGCTGCAGAACAGCCAGAACGCGAGTCCCCCGAACAGGCAGGCATAGAGTCCCGCCTCGGGCGGCAGACCTGCGAGCGACGCGTCGCCCAGGGCGGCGGGCAGCAGGTACGCGGCCAGCGTGATGCCCGCCACGAGGTCCGCACGAAACCAGTCTGGCTGATAACCGGAAATCCAGCGCGTGACAGGGATGTAGTCACGCAGGCTTCGAGGCGCGTGCTCCGCGGTCTTCTCGACGGCAACGCTCATGGACTCTCGATCGATGTCATGTGCGGTTCATACGTCGAGCGAGACGCGTTCGCACAGCTGCTCTCGACCGGCCGCGAAGTGCCGGACGTTGGAGAGTGTGGTCTGGGCGATGTTGCCCAGGGCCTGCGTGGTCAGAAAGCCCTGGTGGCTGGTGATGAGCACCTGGTTGAAGGTCATCAAGCGGGCCAGCATGTCGTCCGCGATGATCTCACTCGAGTGATCCTCGAAGAAGTAGTCGCTCTCCTCTTCGTACACATCGAGCCCCGCGCCGCCGACGTGCCCGGACTTGAGCGCGTCGATCAGAGCCTGCGCGTCGATCAGGCCTCCGCGGCTGGTGTTGATCAGGAACACCCCCCGCTTCATCCGGGCCAGGCGCTCGGCGTTGATCAGGTGGTGGGTGGACGGCAAGAGCGGCGCGTGCAGGCTCACGACGTCACTCAGGCGCAAGAGCTCGTCGAGCTCGCACAGCTCCACGCCTGCCTGCGCGGCGAAGGCGGTATCGGGCGCCAGGTCGTAGGCGAGCACGCGCATGCCGAAGCCGCGCAGGATGGTCGCGCAGCACTGGCCGATCTTGCCCAGGCCGACCACGCCTGCGGTCTGGCCGTAAAGGTCTGATCCAACCATACCAGCCAGACTGAAGTTGCCCTCGCGCACGCGGTTGTAGGCGCGATGGGTCTTGCGGTTGAGCGTCAGGAGCAGCGCGATCGCGTGCTCTGCCACCGCGTGTGGGGAGTAGGCCGGCACCCGCACCACGGGCATGCCGAGCTCCTGGGCCACCTTCAGATCGACGTTGTTGAAGCCTGCGCAGCGCAGCGCGATCAGCCGTACGCCTACCTGGAACAGACGGCGCAAGGTCGTGCCGGACAGGTCGTCGTTCACGAAGGCGCAGATCGCGCGATGCCCCGCCGCCAGCTCGGCCGTGTACGGATCGAGCCGTGGCGTCAGCCAGGTGCAGTAGAGGTCCGAGCCGAGCAACGGCTCGAAGCTCTCGCGGTCGTAGCCCTTGGTGTCGTAGAACGCGATGCGAAAGCGCTCGCCGGCCACCGGATCGATCAGCGAAGCCAGACGCTGGGTCTTGCGACGCTGTCCGGCGCTCAAGGCCGCGACCAGCGAGCGCGCGAAGTCCGGGCGCCCTTCCAGAAAGCGCAAGGTGTCCGCTCGACTCACGGTCCAGACGACTGCTGCGTCCAGCGCGCGCAGGGTCGCCGAGCGCGGCTTCTGCAGTGTGATGCTGGTCAGGCCACCCCAGTCACCAGGCCCCAGCGTGCGCAGCAACAGCTCTCCACCTCCGCTCGCTGTCAGGGCGTTCAGGCTGCCTTGCTGCACGAAGAACAGGAAGTCCCCCGGCTCGCCCTGCGTGAACAGAGTCTCGCCCGCGCGCAGCTCGCGGCGACGACTGGCTTCTGCAAACGCGAGCAGCGTTTCGCGGGAGACGTGCTGCAGGGGTTCGAGCGTGGACAGCCACGAAATCATGGCGGCATTCATACGGTTTCCACCTTTCGGCGCGTGTCGCAGGGTCCGGACCGTACAGCGCGTGCGTGGCGTGGAGAGTCCGGAATGCGATGGCCTGGTCATACCGCACGGGCGGCTGACGTGGGAGGTGCAGCAGTCGGCAATCGCCTCGGGTCGGCCATTGTACGACTTACTCGTTTCCCCCGTCGTTGACAGCGGCCAATGCAGAGGACCTCCTTCCGAACGTTCGTCCTCGCTGCTCCTCCCAGTGGTTGGCCCATGACACCTCGCGCCGGCGCCTGCGACGGTGCCTGGTTGGGGTACGAACTCGGAGCCCGTGGCGAGGCTGGAGCCTCCCTGAAGCCCGAGAACGACGTGGCAGGTTTGCTCTTGGATACGATCCCGAAACCTCGGGCGCACGGAAGTCCAACGTCCTCAGTCGGGTGTGCTTGCGCTCGGGCTCTCGTGTCCATCCGAGCTTCGTGCGCGCGGCTTTGCATGGCCCCTGACTTCGCATGGTGACGCGGCGGGGCGCTGACGTAGGATCTGCGCAACTCCAGACGTCGTCGCGCGCCCTCGGGCGCGCGAGCAAAACAAGGATCACAGCCATGCGCATTGCTCGTGAACAGGCGAACCTGGTGTGGGCGCTCATGCTGTTCATCGGCGTCGTCGTGCCTGCCACGACAGCGGCGCAAAAGGCGCCGGCGGGATTTCCGACCGCCGCCGAGGCGAAGCGGCTGCACGACGAGGCGGACTTCAACCGAGCCGTGCAGGCCTATCGCTTCTTCTATCCATCGGTATCCATCATGGGTACGTGGCAGGGAAATTTGCGCGCAGGTGTCGTACCGAATCAGGTATTCGCGTTGCTCGAGGGCTCCCCGAAGCAGCTGGTATTCACGCCGAACTCCGACACTCCGTATGCGGGCATCGCCCTGGACCTGAGCAGCGGACCGATGGTCGTGGAGGTTCCACCGGGACCCATCATGGGCTCCGCGAACGACCTCAACCAGCGCTGGGTGATGGACTACGGCTTGCCTGGACCCGACAAGGGTAAGGGCGGCAAGCACCTCTTTCTTCCGCCGGGCTACGAGGGAACGGTGCCCGCGGGCCACCACGCGGCGACCTCCACGACGAATCGTGTCCTGGCTCTCGTGCGCGCCCTGCCCACCCCGAACAAGACCCCGAACGAGCTGATCAAGACCATCAAGGTCTACCCGCTCCATGCCCGTGCGGACTGGAAGTCGCCCACCTGGCTCAGCCTGAACGCGCCAGGTGCCGACTTCACGCCACTGAAATGGGAGGACAACATTTCCTACTGGCGAGTGCTGCACGAGCTGATCGACAGCGAGCCTCCGTACGAGGGCTATCGCGCCATGTACGGCGAGCTGGCCGAGCTCGGGATCGAGAAGGGCAAGCCCTTCGCACCGGATGCGCGGATGACGTCGATTCTGGAGCGCGCGGCGCGCAGCGGGCTTGCGCAGTTGCGTGCCGAGTCATTTGCCGATCGTCGGCCGGAGCGCGTGGTGTGGAAGGATCGGACGTGGGAGTGGGCCGTACTGCGCCCGGAGAGTGGCACTTTCGACACGGCCAACTACAGCGACAATTACGCGCGCCAGAAGTGGCTCTACCAGGCGCAGATCCAGTCGCCGGCCATGTTCTCGCGCGCTCCTGGAGCGGGCTCGCTGTACTGGCTGGGACTACGCGACAAGCGTGGCGCCTACCTGGATGGCAGCCGCAGCTACAAGCTCGCGGTTCCCCTGCCCGTTCCTGGCAAGCTCTTTTGGTCGGTCACCGTGTACGATGCGCGAACCCGCTCCGAGATCGCCACGGACCAGAACAGCGCGGCCCTGCGTTCCCAGTTCGAGCTCGCGAACCTCGCTGGCGCGTCCAGCGTGGAGCTGTACTTCGGTCCCAAGCCGCCCCCAGGCAAGGAGCTGCGCTGGATCAAGACGTTGCCTGGCGTCGGCTGGTTCGCCTACTTCCGCGTCTACGGCCCCGAGCCGGCAGCCTTCGATGGCAGCTGGAAGCCGGGCGATTTCGAGCTGCTGACGCCCACGCGTGATGCAGGGAAGCCTGCCGAGATGGCTTCGGCGACCTCGCAGCCGCGTTGACACGCGCACCTATCCAACTGGCGTCAGACAACCTCCTGCGCGTGTCGCGCGCATTCTGCGCGTGTGGCGTGCGCACAGGCCCTCCTCGGCGGGAATCCGCGTCGAGAGCGAGAAGTGAGCACCGCTTTGAATACTCTGTAGCGCAGCACACGGTGCTCGAGCACCTCCGGCTACGCTCTGGAGCGCAGCACACGGTACTCGAGCACCTCCGGCTACGCTCTGGAGCGCAGCGCACGGTGCTCGAACACCTCCGGCTACGCTCTGGAGCGCAGCACACGGTGCTCGAGCACCTCCCTCTACGCTCTGGAGCGCAGCACACGGTGCTCGAGCACCTCCGGCTACGCTCGGGAGCGCAGCGCACGGTGCTCGAGCACCTCCTTCTACACACCGGGCTGGGGAAGGTGGAGGCCACGCACGCGCGCCGTCGCCTCAGTCGTCCTCGACGCTCGCGAAGCCGCTGTCGCGCACGATCTTGTTCTGGGCTGCGGGTGGCACGAGCTCGTAGTGATCGAAGCCGAACACGAAGCGGCCGCGGCCCTGGGTGCGCGCCGACAGCACGGGCTCGTAGTCGGAGAGCTGCGCGAACGGTAGGTAGGCATCGACGTGCGCCTGCTCGCCCTCGACGTCATGGCCCAGGACGGTGCCACTGCGCGCCGCCAGGTCCCCGAGCACATCGCCGAGTGCCTGGGACGGAACCGTGAGCGACAGCTTGGCGAGCGGCTCGAGCAGGACGGGATGCGCAGCGCGCGCCGCCGCGAGGAAGCCCTTGTAGCCCGCGGTCTGAAACGCCGCGTCGGACGAGTCCACGGAGTGATGTTTTCCGTCGGTCAGGCGCACCTTCACGTCGGCCACCGGGTAGCCGGCCAGCACGCCGCGTGCGAGCGCTCGCTCCACGCCCTTCTTCACGGAGCCGATGAACTGGCGCGGCACGGCGCCGCCGATCACGGCATCTTCGAACACGAAGCCCGCGCCGCGTGGCAGGGGCTCCAGGTCGAGCACCACCACGCCGAACTGGCCGTGACCGCCGGTCTGCTTCTTTTGCTTGCCCTCCACACCGCGCACCGGACGCGTGACCGTCTCGCGGTACTCGATGCGCGGCGGACCGAGCTTCACGTCGAGCTTCGTCCGGCGGCGCAGCCGCTCGAGCGTGATGTCGAGGTGCAGTGCGCCGAGGCCCGACACCACCAGCTGGTGACCATCGCCGCCCAGCGTGACCGCCAGGCCCGGGTCTTCTTCCTCGAGCACGCGCAGGGCCTGGGCGACCTTTTCGTCCATGGACTTCTGCGGCGTGATCACCGCGCGGCTGAAGATCGGCACCGGCCGCGTGGGCACCTCGACGCTGGCCTTCTGCTTCTCGTCGCAGAGCACGTCGCCGCCGCGCGCGGTCTTGAGCTTGGGCACGTGCAACAGCTCGCCGGCACAGGCCTCGCTCGCGGTCTTACCGTTCCCATTGGGCAGCAGCGGGCCAATGCGCTCGCGCTCGCTGGAGCCCGTGCACAGCACGTGCGTGTCCGAGCGCAGCGTCCCCGACAGCACGCGCACGATGGACATGCGACCGTGTGTGTCTACCTTGGTCTTCACGACCAGCGCCGTGAACGGCTCCTCGGCGCGACCGATATCCAGCGGCGTCGGTGCGCAGTCCACCAGCGCATCGAGCAGCGCGATGATGCCGAAGGGCGTGCTCGCCGACGTGAACAGGACCGGCACGAGCTTCGCCTGCGCCACGGCGCGGTGCTCGCCCTCGCGCAGCTCGCCCTCGCTGAGATCGCCGTCGGCGAGGTAGTGGTCGGCCAGCGTGTCATCGGTGCCAGCCACGTCGTCGACCAGCTTTTCGCGCGTGCGCTGCACCTGGTCTTTCAGGTCGTCGGGAACGGGGGCTGCCTCGAGCTGGTCGGGCGACTCGCGCTGGCCGACCCAGGCCTTCATCGTGGTCACCGACACCACGCCGTCGAGCGCCGCACCCTGGCCGCGGTGGTGCGGCACTTCGAAGATGGCGAGCGGCTCCTTGAGCTCGCGGATCTGCTGCACCACTTCGTCGACGCGCGCTTGCTCGTCGTCGCAGCGCGTGATGGCCACCAGACACGGCTTCTTCTGCTCGAGCACCAGGCGGGCCAGCCGCTGGGTGCCCGTCTCCACGCCGGCGCGCGCGCTCACCACCAGCAGCACCGCGTCGGCTGCGGCGAACGCGAGGCTGGTGTCGGCCCAGAAGCCGCTTTCGCCCGGTGTATCGAGCAGCTGAATGCGCTTGCCCGCCCAGCTCAGCGTGACGAGCCGAGTCTCGAACGTGGCCAGGTGCTGCTGTTCTTCCGGCGTGTCGTCGAGACCGAGCCCGCGCGCGCCCGGCTTCCCCAGACGTGGAACAGCCCCGGCCATGAATGCCATGGCCTCGATCAGGGCTGTTTTACCCGCGCCCTTGTGTCCAACAACAGCGACACTGCGGATGTCCTGTGGACGAGACGTGCCCATGCCGCCCTCCTCGACACCAGTTCGGAGGGTGGATGTTCACGCGCGCGAGGTCAAGAGCAGTCTTACGGTGCGCCCGCACCGAGTGCGCCGCTCAGTGCTGCTTCGGCGCGACGCCCGCCGGGTCGAACAGCACCTGCTGGGCGTACAGCGTGTCCAGGTACTCACGCACGCGGCAGATCTTGCCGTCGCGGATGTCCATCCAGAAGCTGTACTGGTTCAGGTACTCCTTGCCGTCCTTGTTCTTCGAGCGAATCTCGGCCTCGGCCACCACGGTGTCGCCCTCGCAGACCATGCGCAGGAGCTTCACCTCGAGCGCGGCCGTGAAGATGGGGATGTCGATGCCGAACAGGCGCTGCACACCCGCCTTGCCCTCGTACAGGCCCGCACTCGGAGACGCCTTCTGGATCCACCAGGTGACGTCGTCCGTCAGGTGGTCGAGCAGGTCATCGGTAAGGTGTCCCTTGTTCACGGCGTCGAAGTAGGCCTTCACCACCGCCTTGTTCTCGGCACTTCCCATCACGCCCTCACCTTCTCGAGAATGTGTACGGCCGCGCAGGTGCCGAGTCCGACCACGTGCGCGAGCCCGATCTTCGCGCCCTCGCGCTGACGTTCGCCCGCCTCACCGCGCAGGTGCGTGGTGAGCTCGACGATGTTGGCGACGCCCGTGGCGCCCAGTGGATGGCCCTTGCTCAGCAGCCCGCCCGACAGATTCACCGGCGTGCGTCCGCCCGCCCAGGTCACGCGGTCGCGAAGCAGCCTGGGCGCCTGGCCCGCGCCACACAGGCGCAGGTTCTCGTAGTGCAGCAGCTCCGCCGTCGCGAAGCAGTCGTGCAGCTCCACCAGGTCCAGGTCGCCCGGCGCCACGCCCGCCTGCTCGTAGGCCGCATCGGCCGCCTCGCGCGTGCAGGTGTTGAAGTCGGGCATCGTGAGGTTTCGGTCGGTGAAGCGGTCACTGCGCAGGGCGCTGGCCGCCACACGCACCGCGCGCTTCAGTCCGCGCCGCTTCGCCTCCTGCTCGCTCACCAGCACCACCGCGGCGGCGCCGTCCACGTTCACCGAGCACATGAGCTTGGTGTTCGGGTAGGCGATCATGTCGGCGCCCATCACCTGCTCGAGCGGCGTCTCCATGCGGTACATGGCGAGCGGGTTCTTCACGCTGTGCTCGTGGTTCTTCACGCTCACCAGGGCAAAGTCCGCGAACGTGGCGCCGTACTCGTGCATGTACGCCGTGCCGGCCTCCGCGAACAGCGCGGGCATCAGCGCCGAGCCGAGCAGCCCCTCCGTGGCGATGCCTTGCTGTCCGCCACCGCCCAGAAGGCCCTTGCCCATCTGCTCGGACCCCACCACCAGCGCCACGTCGCACATGCCGGCTCGCACGGCCGTGTAGGCCTCGCGAAAGGCCGTGGCGCCGGTCGCGCAGGCGTTGGCCACGTTGACCACGGGCACGCCGGTCTGGCCGATCTGGCCGAGGATGCGCTGGCCGATGGTGTCGTTCGCGCGCAGCAGGTTGCCCGAGTAGAGCGCCTGCACGTCGTGGATCGTGAGCCCCGCGTCGTCGAGCGCGAGCAGGGCCGCCTCGCCGCCCAGCTCTTCCACCCGCTTCTCGGGATAACGACCGAAGCGGATCATGCCCGCGCCCAGCACATAGACGTTCTCAGACATGGGCGCCCCCTTCGTCCGGCACGAAGGCGTAGGCCATGTAGCTACGGCCCTCCTTGTCCTTCTGCGGCGCGAGGTCGAACACCACGCGCACCTTCATGCCGGGCCGCACCTCGTCGGGCGTGGCGGCGACGCGCAGCAGGTTGCCCTTCAGCGTGGCGCCACTCTCCATGTCCACGACGGCCGAGACGTACGGCACCGGCACGCCTGGAAACGAGCGCAGGATGATCGTGTACGCGTGCAGCACGCCGCGTGTGCCGAGCGCCCGGGGCTCGAGTGCATCGCGCGCGCCGCAGGCGGCACAGTGGCGACGCACGTCGACGAACACCTTGTGGCAGGCCTTGCAGGCCAGCCCTTCCAGGCTCGGCTCGCCACCCGTCAGCTTCAAAAACGGTACGACGGGCAGCGGCCCGCTTGGATCCGACATCGAACATGCCCTCCGGCGCGCCGCGAAGCGCACATAGAACACGTTCTATTCGTCTCCAGGACCCGCGTCAACCCGCACGGTCGAAACGCGCCCTCGGGCGCGTGAGCAAGACAGCGAGGCCGCTCAGTAGGGGTTGGCGGGAAGCGTTGCCTGGCGCGCGGGCGGCGTGCGCTCGTGAATCTCCGCGCTCACGGGCGCCACCTCGACCGCTGGCGCGGGTGCGGCCTCGGCCGCGGGTGCCGACGCCGCGGCGGCCTTCTGAGCACGCCGCTTTCCGCCACGCGTCGCGGGCGGGCGCACGGCCGGCGTGGTGGAGCTGTCCTCCATCACGACCGGGGCGAGGGTGGTCGGGGCCGGGCGCGGCTCCGCGGGGGCCGCGCTGGGCGGCGCGCTGGGCAGCTGGACGGGCTCCACGGCCTCCACGGCGAGCGGCGCAGGCTCCGGGGCAGGCGGCGCGGGCGACTCGACCACGCGCCCTCCACTGGCCGCCTGGGGCGGCGCGCTCCAGTTGCGAACGCCCACCACGGAGGCCACGGCGATCACGCCCAGGAGCAGACCGGTGGAGATCCAGAAGCCGAAGCCCCTGTGCCGGCTCTCCGCGGCCAGGGACGCACTGGGCGGAGCCGCGGTGCGCGCCGCAGACTGGGGCGGCGAGAGGCTGTCGATCGCGAGCGGCAGCGTGATCGCCTCGCCAAAGGCGCGGCGCGCGATGCGGTCGAGGGAGGTGCCTTCCTCGGGCGGCGAGGCGAAGCTGCTGGCCGGCTTGGGCGCGGGCACCCCCATGGGCAGGCCCACGGGGCCGTCCGGAAGGGTCATGCGCCCGGGCATGCTGTCGCGCCGCCCGCCCGTGAGGCTCGGGCCCTCGGTGACCGGCTTCTGGCGCGGCGGATCGGACTTGGCGCGCAGGCTGCGGCGCGGCTCGAGCGGCGGAGGCGAGAGCCGCCCCTCGGGCGGGTTCGACGAGCGGCGCAGGTCGATGCGCGAGGTGTCCACTTCCTCGAAGATCTCGCCCTGCTGGCGGCGCCGTGCGCTGATCTTGACCTCGCTGTAGGCGCCCGGACTGAGCTGGCCCGGCGTGTGACGCGCACCCGGTCGTGCCGGCACGAAGCCGCCCGGATGGGTGTTCTCCGAGTCGTCGTAGGCGCCGAACGGAAAGTCCGACTCGATGGTCTGGAGCACGTTCTGGGTGCGCGGCGGCGTCACCGACTCGGGCACGCTGGTCTGGACTCCCGTGCGGGCACTGGGCGGCGCGATACGAGCGCCCGAGGGCGTCATGGCGAGCGGTTCGGGGCTGGGCTGGGGAGCGGGCCGGCTGCTGCGCTCGTCGCGCCCGCGCCGTCCGTCGACCTCCATCACGCGCACGGGCCGCTGGGAATCGCCGCCGCCCGAGGCGCGCGGCGCATCCGAGCCGCGGGCCGGACGCACGCCGAACGCGGGCGTCTTGTCCGGGTCGCCGTCCGAGCCGAAGGCGGGCCGGCCGTGCCCGTAGATGAGCCCGCTGCCGTAGGGATTCTCGGCGGGCGCCTTGGCGGTGAACATGCCGCTCCCGCTCGCCTCGCTCTCGGGGTTCGCCTGCACGCGCTGCCTGCGCTCGGCGAGCTGCCGCCCGGCCAGGGCCGTCACCCACTGCCCGAGCTCGCCGGGCGTGGCGTACAGGGCCTGATTGATGGCCACCTCGCGCAAGTCGCGGGCCATCTCCAGGGCGCTCGCATAGCGCTGGGAGGACTCGCGCGACAGGGCGCGCATCACGATGGCGTCGAAGCAGCGCGGCGGCCTCAGGCCCACCTCGCTCGGGCGCTGGATGCGCTTGTGCAGCAGGTTCTGGAAGCTCAGGGCCTCGGACTCGGCCGCGAACAGCCGCTCGCCCGTCAGCGCCTCCCAGAGCACGAGCCCCACGATGAACAGATCCGAGCGCGCGTCGACCAGGCTCGGGTCGAGGGCCTGCTCGGGCGCCATGGCCGCAACACGCAGGCGATCGCTGCGCAGGTGCGAGGACACGACGCCGTGTGCACGGGCCTGCCCGAAGTCGATGAGCCGTGCACTTCCGTCGCTGCCGACCATCACGTGGCGCGCCGTGGGCGCCTGGTGCACGAGCCCGAGGCTCTGGCCGTCTTCACCCGTGGCGGCGTGCACCGCCTGGAGACCGGCCAGCACGTCCACGAGGATGGGCGCGAGGTAGCGCGGATGGCGCTCGCGGCCGGCCCGCGCCAGCAGGTTCTCGAGGTTCTCGCCGTCGACGTAGTCCATGACCACGTAGGCCGCGCCGTGGGTGCTCACGTCCTGCACGGCCACCACGTTCGCGTGGTGCAAGCAGGCGCTCAGGCGCGCCTCGTCGAGCAGGAGCTCCACGTGCTCGGCCTGGCGCAGGAACTCGCTGCGCAGGCGCTTGACCGCGAACAGGCGCTGAAAGCCCATGGCGCCCTGCTTCTGGGCGAGGTGCACGGTGGTGAATTCGCCGCGCGCGAGCTCGGCGCGCAGCTCGTACGGACCGAGCAACTCACCGCTCGCCTCGCGCTTGTGTCCGGGCAACTGTCCCTGCTTACGGTCCAAGACTTTTCCCCCCTCGAGTGCTCGCCGCGGGACCGAACACCCCCGCCCGGTTCCGTCGGAAAAACGGGCGCGATCCCAGGTTTACAGAAGCCGGCCCGCGCAAACAAGCGCGCTGCGGACGCGAGACGGAGATGGGCCGGACGTTTCTACTGAGCGCAGAGAAGTGCAGCCAGAGCGCGTCCTTTCGCGCCCAAGTACGACGCCTCCGCCTCCCCTTCCGCACGCGCTCTTACAGGTGCCGGTGCGTGGTCCGTGGTCGCTCAAGGTATGGTGAGCACGATCTTGCCCTGGGCCCTGCGCGAGGCGATTTCTGCCATGGCCTCGGGCGCGCGCTCGAGCGGGAAGCTGCCGCCGATCTGCACGGGCAGCTGACCGCGCTCGTACATCGCGAACAGGGCCGCCATGGCCTCGGGAATGCGCTGCGGCTCCTTGTACTGATAGGCGCCCCAGTGCAGCCCCACCAGCGAGATGTTCTTGAGCAGCACGCGGTTCATCGCGCAGTTCGGAATGGTGCCGGACGCGAAGCCGATCACGTGCAGGTTGCCTCCGAACGCGATGCACTTGAGCGACAGGTCGAACACGTCACCACCGACCGGATCGTAGACGTGGTCTGCGCCCTTGCCGGAGGTGGCCTTGAGCACGCCCTCGACCCAGGCGGGATCGCGCGAGTCGAACACCTCGTCGGCGCCCTGGGCCTTCACGAAGGCGCGCTTTTCCGCGCTGCCCGCCGTGGCCAGCACGCGGGCACCCAGCGCCCTGGCGATGTGCAGCGCGGACAGGCCCACGCCTCCCGCAGCGCCGTGCACGAGCAAGGTCTGGCCGGCCTGGAGCGGCGCCCGGATCACCAGGGCGAAGTAGGACGTGTGATAGACGATGGTGAAGGCGGCCGCGTGCTCGAAGGGCATGGTCTCCGGGATCACGAACACGGACGCCTCGGCCGCCAGGGCCTGACTGGCGTAAGCGCCCCACGGCACCATGGCCAGGACGCGCTGACCTGGTCGGACGCGGGTCACGCCCTCGCCCACGGCCCGGACCAGCCCAGCCACCTCGGAGCCCGGCGCGAACGGGAACGGCGGCTTGACCTGATATTTTCCCTGCACCATCAGGATGTCGGGGAAGTTCACGCCCACGGCCTTCACGTCCAGGAGCACCTGTCCGGGTCCGGCCGAGAGGTCAGGAAGATCACTGAAAACGAGTTCCGACGGCTCGCCCCAGCCATGCGCAAGCATTGCTTTCATGGGGGGCAGCTACCTCGAATACGCTGGCCTGTCCACCATCTGAGCCATTCGGTCACGCCGTGTTAGGTTAGACTGGTCAGGGCGTGTTTCACGCCCCCGAGGGTCCCATGCTTGAACGAACCGAAGCACGAGCAGAAGGCGGGACGGACGCGCCCTGTATCCTGGTCGTCGAGGACGAGCAGCTCGTGCGCGACCTGGCCGAGCGCGTCCTGTCGATGCACGGCTTCAAGGTCCTGTCCGCTCCCGAAGGGCGCTCCGCGCTCGAGCTCTTCCACACACACGGCGCCGCCATCGACCTCGTGCTGCTCGACCTCACCATGCCCGGCCTGAGCGGCGCCGAGGTCTTCGAGAAGATGGTGGCCGAGCGGCCCGACGCGCGCGTGCTCATCACCAGCGGCTACGCCGAAGAGGAGGGCCAGTCCCTGCTCCAGCACCCGGCCGTGGTCGGCTTCCTGGGCAAGCCCTACCGCATCGATCGCCTGCTCGAGCGCGTCCAGAGCGCCCTGCCGAGCGAGCGCCGCCACGCCTCCTGAAACACGTTCCATTCGTGTATACAAGGGGCAGGCTTCGCGCTAACTAGAGCCCGTGAACCTGAAAGACACGACGGTGGCGGTCACGGGCGCCACGGGCTTTCTCGGCGGCTACCTGGTCGACAACCTGCTCGCCCGCGGCGCGCATGTGGTCGCGGTGGTGCGCAATCCGCAAAAGGCGGCCGGTCTGGCCCAGCGCGGCGTGGAGATTCGCAAGGCCGACCTGGCCGAGCCCCAGGCGCTCGAGGCCGGCTTTCGCGACGTGGACGCGGTGATCTCGAACGCGGCGGTGGTCTCGTTCACGAACATGCGCGAGACGGTGCGCACCAACATCGAGGGCACGCGCAACGTGTTCGAGGCGCTGGCGCGCGCAGGCGTGAAACGCGCCATCGGCATCTCCTCGACGGCCGCCTATCCCAGCACGCCGTTCCTGCTCGACGAGCGCACGCCCTTGCGGGCCGGCACGGGCATCGGACGACTCAACGCCTACGCCGAGTCGAAGGCCGCCGCCGAGCGGCTGGCCTGGCAGCTGTGCGAGCAGCACGACGTGGCGCTCACCACGTTCCGGCCCTGCGGCATCACGGGCCTCAACGATCCCCTCCTGATCCGCGCGCTCGAGCGGCTCATGCGTGTGCCCATCGCGCCCTTTCCAATCCTGGCTGCGGTCGGTGTGGTGCACGCCGCAGACGTGGCCGAGGCCGTGTCCCTCGCGCTCGAGCAGAGCGAAGTCTCGGCGGGCCAGGCCTACAACCTGCAGGGCCAGACGGTGTCGCTGTGGAAGCTCGGCAGCGCCTGGAAGCGTGCAGGCGGCCGCAGCGCGCTCCTGCGCTTGCCCATTCCGGTGCCCTTCGCCCTGCGCTACTGCGACCGCAAGGTGCGGCGCGAGCTGGGCTGGTCGTCCCGTGACGTGGGCGCGATCTGCGAAGAAGCCGTGCGCCAGGTGCGCACGCTGGCGGCTGCCTCGGCCCAGGCGCGCTGAGCTGGGCGTGGCGCGACGAACGTGACGCCCTCGTGTCGTCGTTCGCTGCCTGCGCAGTGTGCTGTTTGAGGACAGCTGTGGCTTTTCCCCTGCAAGACACGTAGCCGCAAGCCTGGCCCGGCCGGTGCGTGTTAACGTGCGGACATGCGCACGCTCGTCCTATCCACCTTGATCGTCGCCCTCTGGCCCTGGTCGGTCCACGCGCAAACGGCCCCCGCCGCGGCACCGCGGCAGGTGGCTGCGCCGCCCGCTTCGGCTCCGGTCGTGGCGCCCGCCGTCACGCCGCAAGCTCCGGTGGCGCCGGTGGCCGCGTCCGTGCCGCCGCCGGCCGTGGAGCTGCCTGCTGCGGGCGCGCCGCCTGCGGCCACGCCGCTTCCGCCACCGCCCGAGGGCTACCAGTACGGCCCGCCACCCCCGAACTATCCGTACCCCTACGATCCCCAGCGCCAGCATCAGCTGCGCGGCGAGCTCGAGGACGTCGACGACCGCCTGCTCGAGCTGCAGGAGGAGCGGTCCCAGGTGAGCATCGGCGGCCCCATCGCCATGACCGCCGCCGGCTTCGGCACGGCGCTGATCGCCGGTCTGATCTCGATCACGGGCTTCGCCGTGGCCGAGGGCATCGAAGACGACGAGGTGTGGCAAAACCAGGACGGAGACTGGGACTGGGACGACGACGGCGACATCGACGACAGCGACGAGCGCATCGCCCGCAACACGGGCCGCGTGTTCTCGGCGATCTCGGTCGTGGGCGTGGGCGTGGGTATCGCGGGCGCCGTGCTGCTCTCCAGGCGCCTGAAAGAGCGCAAGGCGAGCAGCCCGGAGATCCGCAACCTCAAGGAGCGCCGTCGCGACCTGCGACGCGAGCTGCGCTACGGCGCGAGCGTGGCCCCGAGCATGGCCCAGCTCAGCATCAGCGGACAATTCTGAGAGCCCTCGCGCTTCCCCGCAGGGAAGCGCAAGGCCTCACTCTTCGCCGCCCTCGCCCGCGGGTGGAAGCCCGAGCTCTTCCTCGCGCTCGCGCACCATCTGCTGCACGGCCTGGCGCGACACGCTGAGCAGACGCGCGGCCCCGCTGCGGCTGCCTTCCGCCTTGGCCAGGGCCTGTTCGACCATCACACGCCGCACCTCGGTCTGCAGCTCCCGCATGGGAGTGCGACCGACGCTGGCGGCGACCAGGGCATCGAGCTTGGGCGCCTCGCTGAGCGCAGCTTCGATGCGATCGGCGAGCCTGTCGAGATCGAACGGTTTTTCGAGGTAAGCGCGGCAGCCCACCTGGGCGAGTCGAAACGCGTCCTCGGTGGAGGTCTGTCCGCTCACCGCGATCGCCACCGGCGCAGGTCTGCGCGCCGCGGCGAGCTCGAGCAGCTTGAAGGCGTCGCCATCCGGCAGCGCCACGTCCGTGATCAAGAGGTCCGGATTTTCGTTCAACAGCTCGATGCCTTCGGCCACCGATCCGGCTTCGCTGACCTGTGCCCCCCACTGACGTACGACGCGTGCGAGCGAGCGCCGCAGCGTTTCGTCGTCCTCGACCACCAGCACTCGCTTGAGCTGAGCCAGTGGGTTCTTCGCGCCCTTCTTGGGCTCCGACATAACGCCCCCAGTCCTTCCGAAACACAGCTACGGGTCCCCCGACCCGCACAATCTCCATTCTCTCGGAGATAGGGGGCTTGCGGCAAGGTTGTTTGCGGTGGAATCGCTTGGAATTCGTATGTCTGCGCAAGTAGGCGAAGTGATTTCCGATACAGATCGGTCAGTTTTCGATCTGCAAGAATTGCGGCATGCTAGGATTTTTGCAGCAACAGTGTTTCTCATGCGCTGGGAAACACCCCGGAAAGGAACGAGGAGAGCTACACGATGTTTCGCGACAACCTCGAGCGGATGGCCCAGATCTACGGCGGAATCGCGATCTTCAGCGTGGAACCGGGCAGCACGACGCACCGCGCAGGCGTGCGTTCGGGCGACATTCTGGTGGCCGTGAACGGGCGACGCGTCACGCGACTCGCCGAGTACGCCTCGGCCCGCAAGCTGCGCCGCGAGCTCCTCGAGCTGGAGGTCGTGCGCGACGGTCGTACGGTCAAGCTCTGGGCTGGCGACGCCGCCTGGGCACGTCCCCTCGCCCTGCAGGCGAACTGCGCCACCCACGGTCAGGCCTGAGCGCTGCTGGCGTGGGCGCGAGCGCCCGTGTACATCGCCAGCCACATGAGCCACGGAGAGAGTAGCAAGGCCGTGGTGGTCGCCTGTGTCGCCAACGGCGGCATCGCGATCGCCAAGATCGTGGGCTTCCTGATGACGGGAGCCGCCTCCATGCTGGCGGAGGCCGTCCACTCCGTCGCCGACACGGGCAACCAGGCGCTCCTGCTGGTGGGCTCGAAGCGCGGCGCGCGGCCCGCCTCGGAGCAGCACCCGTTCGGCTACGGGCGCGAGCGCTACTTCTGGTCGTTCATCGTGGCGATGGTGATCTTCACGCTCGGCTCGGTGTACGCGATCTACGAGGGCTTCCACCGCATTCTGCATCCCGAGCCGCTCGAGTCGCCCATGATCGCGATCGGCATCCTGGGCGTGGCCGTGCTGCTCGAGGGCTGGTCCTTCAAGACCGCGCTGACCGAGGCGAACGCGATGCGCGGCGAGCAGGGCTGGCTCGAGTTCATCCGTCGCACCAAGGCCGCGGAGCTGCCGGTGGTGTTGCTCGAGGACGTGGGCGCGCTCCTGGGTCTGGTGTTCGCGCTGACGGGCATCTCGCTCGCCCTGCTCACGGGCGACCCGCGCTTCGATGCCCTGGGCAGCGTGGTGATCGGCCTCCTGCTCGGCGGCATCGCGTTCCTGCTCGTGCGCGAGATGCAGAGCTTGTTGATCGGCGAGGCGGCCGAGCCCGACGTGGAGGCGCAGATTCGTACCGCCCTGCTCGGCTGCCCCGACCTGAAGCAGGTGATTCACCTGCGCACCGTGCACCTCGGTCCGGACGAGCTGCTGGTGGCGGCGAAGGTCGAGATCTCGCTCACGCTCAGCGTGGCGGAGCTGTGCCGCCGCATCGACGAGGCCGAGGTGGAGGTGCGCAAGGCCGTGCCCATGGCGCGTCTCATCTTCATCGAGCCCGACGTCTATCGCGACGGCACCCAGGCTACGGCCGTAGCGATCCTTTGACGATCTTGCCCATGGCGTTGCGCGGCATGCTCTCGATGACGTGCAGCTCCTCGGGCAGCTTGTAGCGGGCGAGCTCGCGCTCCAGGCGTGCGCGCGCGGCCTCGACGTCGAAGCTGTGGCCGGGCACGAGCTCCACGTAGGCGACCACGCGCTCGCCAAGGCGCGCGTCCGGCACGCCCACGACGGCGGCCGCGGCCACGCCGGGATGCTCGTGCAGCACACGCTCCACCTCGGCCGGGTAGATGTTCGCGCCGCCGCGGATGATCAGCTCCTTCTTGCGGCCCAGCACGAACAGCTGGCCGTGCTCGTCGAGTAGACCCAGGTCGCCCGTGTGGTAGCGACCGTCGCGCAGCACCTCGCGCGTGGCCTCGGGCTTGTGCCAGTAGCCGAGCATCGGCGTGTAGACGCCCGCGTAGGGGCCCTCGCTCGCGCCAAGCACGCAGATCTCGCCCACCTCGCCCGGACCGAGCCGCTGTGTGTCGCTGCGAATCTCGAGCGCGTACTGGGGCAGCGGATGGCCACACAGACCGGGCTGGAAGCTCGCGTCGGAGCGCGTGCGCGTGACCGTGGCCGGCGCCTCGGTCATGCCGTAGCCCACGCAGATCTCGCGGCCGAAGCGGGAACGGTAGGTGTCGCGCAGGACGGGCGGGATGTTCGCGCCGCCCACCTCGGGCTGCACCAGCGAGGCCAGCTCTTCCGCGCGAACACCCTCATGGGTGAACAGATCGTGATAGATGGCCGGCACCGCGGTGAAGTGCCCGATGCGCTCCTCGTGCACGCGCCGCGCGAGCTCGAGCGGCTTCTTCACGTCCAGCACCACGCAGGCCGCGCCGCTCTGCAAGGTCAGGAGCGGCACCAGCACCATCAGGTTGAGCGTGGTCAGCGGCAGCATCACGCCGTGCGGCATGTCGGGCGGATAGAAGCCCGCGGCGCGCGCGATGGCGCCCATCAGGATCAGGTTGTGCTGGCTGTGCACCGCGCCCTTGGGAAAGCCCGTGGTGCCGCTCGTGTAGGCGATGGCGGCCGGGGCATGGGGATCGATGGCCACGCCTGGAGCCGGTGTTGCGCTGGCGAGCAGGCGCGACCAGGTGCTCACGTGATCGACATCGATCACGTGCTGGAGCGTGGCCGGTGCGATGCTCTCGGCCTCGGCCACGAGCTCGGGGCTCACCAGGTACACGGAGGCGCCGCTGTCCTCGAGCAGGTAGCGCTTCTCCGGCGCAGCCAGCGGACGCGCGATGCCCACCCAGAGCGCGGCCAGGCGCTGCGTGGCCAGGAACGCGATCACGATCTCGGCGCGATTCGGCAGACACGCCGCCACGCGGTCGCCGGCACGCACGCCCAGCGCGTGGAGTGCGCCCGCCGCACGCGCCACGGCTGCATCGAGCTCGGCGAAGCTGTAGCGGCGTGTGGCGTCGACCAGGGCCGTGCGCGTGGGCGCATGCGCGAGCAGCGGCGCGAGCACGCCCGCCACGTGGCTCACATCGCCGGGAGCGCGCGGGCTCATTTGAAGTGCGGGATGAGCTTGCTCATGTACTCGAGCTGCTGTTCCTGCACGTGCATGGGCGAGAGCCCCTGATAGAAGAAGTTCCAGCTCAGGCCCGTGAGGTTCGCGCCCGTGCCGTAGACCGTGTGCAGGTCTTCCATCTGCTTCTTCACGTCGTCGACGGTGCCGCACAGCTGGTAGCCCGTGTCGATCATGCGCTGGGTGGCTTCTTCCTTGCTCTTGAACGTGACCGGGCGGTCCTTCGGATCGCCGGGCACGCGGAAGGCCTCGTACATGCCGAAGCCGCCGAAGTAGTCGTCCCAGACGTGGCCGGTGGTGGCGACCGCGAGCTCGAAGGCCTCCTCGCGCGTCTTGCCGAAGGTGATGGCGCGCACGGCGCCCATGTTCTCGCCGCGCCCGAACTTGAAGCCGGCCTCGGTGCTGATGCGCTGGTAGTCGTCCACCAGCTTGATCATGTCGTTCTTGTTGGGCGGGAAGATCCAGGGCATGAAGCCGCGCCGTGCGGCCTCCTGCATGCTCTTCGGGCTCAGGTTCATGGGCACCCAGATGGGCGGAACCTTGTTGTTGTAGGGCGCCGGCACGATGCCGATCTTGCGGATGATGCCGTTCTCGTCGATCTCGCCATCGACGCCGTGGGCGCGCGTCCACTCGACCGCCGCCCAGCCTTCGATGCCCTTCTCGTAGGGATACGGCACCTGGTAGTGCTTGCCGCGGTGATCGAAGACGTCGTTGCTCCAGGCCTTGTGCAGGATCTCGAGGTACTCGTCGAACACCTCGCGATTGAACTCGTCGGTCAGCGACTGGTCGCTGGTGGCGGCGGTGACGGCGTTCTTCTGTCCGAGGATCTGCACCCAGCGCTTCTGGTAGCCGCGCGCCACGCAGATACCGGCCAGACGGCCCTTCGAGAGCTGGTCGAACAGGGCCCAGTCCTCGGCCACGCGCAGCGGATCACGCGTGGTGATGACGATGGACATGGGCGCGAACATCAGCTTCTCGGTGCGCGCTGCGAAGTCGCAGAACATCGGCACCTGGTTCGGACAGGCCTCGCCACCTTCCGTGTGGAAGTGGTGCTCGGTCATGCTGAACGTGTGCACGCCGGTCTGGTCGCACAGCTTCGTGATGCCGCGCAGCTCTTCCAGCATCATCTGGTAGCGATCGGTACGCTTGCCGATGGGGCGGAGGCGCTTGCGCTCCTCGAGCGTGCCGGGCACTTCGGGCATCGCGAACACGTTGATGAACATGACCTTTTCCCTTCGCGCGAGCGGGCTCTTCGAAAGCCCCTTCCGAGCCACACTAGAACGCGTTTCATTTTGGTGTCAACGGGGAACTGAAACGCGTTCCAGAGCGCGGCCGCGGGCTTGCTCACACGTGTGAAACGTGTTCTATTTTCGGCCATGACCGAACCGCATCTGCTGGTCGAACGGCGAGGCTCCGTGCTCCTGTGCACGATGAACCGACCGGAGCGGAAGAACGCCCTGAGCCCCGAGATGCTGGTGCGCCTGTACGACGCCTGGCTCGAGCTCGACCAGGATCCCGCGCTGCACGTGGCCGTGCTCACAGGCGGCACGAAGGCGTTCTGCGCGGGCGCCGACCTGTCGGGGGACGTGGCCCCGCCCAAGGACGGCAAGAACCCGGAGGCGAGCGACGCCTGGGGCAAGCGCTTCGCCGAGGATCACGAGCTGCAGTGGAAGGCGCTCCTGCGCAACTGGCAGCCGCGCAAGCCCATCGTGGCGGCGGTCGAGGGCGCGGCCGTGGCGGGCGGCACGGAGATCCTGCAGGGCACCGACATCCGGGTGGCGGGCAAGAGCGCCAAGTTCGGCGTGGCCGAGGCGCGCTGGTCGCTCTACCCCCTGGGCGGCTCGGTGATCCGGCTGCGCCGGCAGATTCCGTACACGCTGGCCGCGGAGATGCTGCTCACGGGTCGGCACATCACGGCCGAGGAGGCGCGGAGCTTCGGGCTGATCGGCCACGTGGTCGAGGACGGCGCGGCGCTGGACAAGGCGCTCCAGCTGGCCGAGCTGGTGGCCAGCAACGGCCCCCTGGCCGTGCAGGCCATCCTGCGCACCTTGCGCGAGACGGAGGGAGTGCCCGAGAGCGAGGCGCGCGCCATCGACATGCGCAACGGCGTGCCCGTCTTCCACACGGAAGACGCGCGGGAGGGGCCGCGCGCCTTCGTGGAAAAGCGCAAACCCGTCTGGAAGGGGCGATAGGCCGCCCAGGCTGCTACGGTGGCGCCGCCCATGGCGGACGTGCGCGCCCTCGTGATCATCCTGTGTGCAGCCCTGGCTTCTGGCCTCCTGGCCACGCCGCGGCCCGTGGCAGCCCAGGCCGAGAGCACGCCCCGCGGCTACGAGGACTGGGTGCGTGACGCCCTCGAGTCCCAGAAGCGCGGCGACTTCGAGCGGGCCCACGCGAGCTTTGCCGAGGCCCATGCCCTGCGTCCCAACGCCCGCACCCTGCGCGGCATGGGGGTGGCCTCGTTCCAGGCGGGCCACGACCTGCGCGCGCTCAAGGAGCTGGAGGCGGCCCTCGCCCATCCCGAGAAGCCGCTGGACGCGGAGCTGCGCGCCGCCGTCGAGGACCTGATGGCCCGCGCCCATGCGCGCCTGGGCGTGGTGACGGTGAACGTGACGCCCCTCGAGGCGATCGTGCAGGTCGACGATCGCCCGGAGCTCGCCCGGGCCAACACGCCGCTCACCCTCGAGCCGGGGCCCCACACCCTGCACCTGCGGGCGGAGGGCTACACGGAGCAGTCCTTCGGCATCGACGTGGCCCAGGGCAGCAAGCAGAGCGTGCGCGTCGCCCTCGTGAAGGAGAGCGAGGCCTCGCCCGAGCCCCTGCCGCCCGTCGTCAGCCAGGAGGGCCCCGAGCAGCCCCAGCGGCTGCGGGAGGCCGTGCGCAGGCCTCCGGAGCGGCGCGCCCACCGCCTGCGCATGATCGGCGCCTACACGGGCCTGAGCCTGGGCGCGGCCGCCGGCCTCGCCACCCTCGCCGTCTACCTCTCGGGCACCTACGTGCGCATGCCGGAGGTGGTCAAGTACTGCGAGAGGCTGCCGGCGGAGGGCTGCACCCAGGAGCAGTTCGATCAGCAGGTCGAGGACGCGAACCTGGAGGGCTTCCATCGCGCCAGCCTCGCGACCGGGATCATCGCGGCCACCGGAGCGGCGGTGGGCCTGAGCATGCTGACCTGGGACTTCTTCGCCGAGGGCAAGAAGATTTCGCTCCGCCTCTCTGGCCAGACGCTCGAGCTGAGCGGGCGCTTTTGAGCGCTACTCGCGGCCCTCTTCGGCCGAGGCGAGCTTGCGCAGCTTCTCCTTGAGCAGCTGGAAGCGCTTGCGCAGGCGGGCGGCCTCGCGGTCGAGCTCCTCGTCCGTGGGCTCGGCCTGGTCCTCGCCGCGGTACAGCATCACCAGGGCGATCTCCCGGAAGTCCATGGCCTTGTCGACGCGCAGGTTGAGCACGGTCTGCTCCTCGTCGTTGAGCTGCGCGCGCAGGCGGGCGACCTTCGAGTCGAGGCTGGTGCCGGTGGGCAGCTGCACGCCCAGGGCCGAGGCCCGGCTCACCTGGGAGATGGGCACCGCACGATAGCGCTCCCGGAGCTCCCGGTCGGTGTAGCGGTAGGCAGCGTTGCGCGCGATGGCGTAGGCCCAGGTGCGCACGCTGCTCTGGCCGCGAAAGCGCGGCATTCCGCGCCACATGTCCTCGGCCAGCCAGGCGAAGGCTTCGCGGGCATGCTCGATGTCCCGGAGCCGCGACTTGAGGAAGCCGAGCAGCTCGGGGCCGTAGAGCTTGAGGGCAAGCGTGGTGGTGCCGTCGTGGTCCCCTGCATCGAGCAGGTCACGCAGGGCTCGCTCGGGATCTTCCTCGGTCGGCTCGGTCACGTCGCCTGTTACAATGCCGAATGGCGAGCGGGCGGACAAGGTCAGGCCGGACCCAGGCAGGCGTTTCGTCACGCACCGGATCGTGCCGGCCCTGGTGAGCCGCATTACCCTCCCCCCGAATCGCGAAGAGCCGTGAAGGAGCCCGACGAAGCACAGAGCAGCGACGAGGCGAGCGAGGCCAGCGACGATGGCTTCGACTCCGTGCTGCGTGCCGTCGCCCACGTTTCCACGGTCGACATGCCGAGCCCCGTGCTGGGCCCGGGCGCGGAGCCCATCGACCAGAGCGACTTCCAGGAGCCCGTGCCGGCGCCGAAGCCGGGCGACGTGCTGGACGGCCGCTACAAGCTGGATACCCTGCTCGGGGCAGGCGGCATGGGGGCCGTGTACTCGGCCCGCAACCTGCGCACCGAGAAGGAAGTCGCCATCAAGGTGCTCCTGCCCCAGCACGGCGGCCAGAAGCTCAAGCGCGAGCGGGTGGTGCGCTTCGTGCGCGAGGCGCGTGCGGCCGGGCGCATCCGCCATCCGAACGTGGTGGATGTCTACGACGTGGAGGGCGAGACGGACACGCCCTACATCGTCATGGAGCGCCTGCACGGCGAGTCCCTCTGGGCGCGCATCAAGCGCGGGCCCATCCCGCCACGCGAGGCGGTCGAGATCCTGCTCGCGGCCATGCGCGGCGTGGCCGAGGCCCATCGGCAGGGCGTGATTCACCGCGATCTCAAGCCAGACAACATCTTCCTCGCGCGCGAAGGCGAAGGCGGCGAGGCGATCCCGAAGGTGCTCGACTTCGGCGTCTCGCGCATGCTGGCGCGCGAGTCCTCGGACGACCGGCGTCCCACGACCATCACACGCACGGGTTACGTCGTCGGAACGCCTTCCTACATGCCGCTCGAGCAGCTGCGCGGTGATCCGAACGTGGATGCACGCGCCGACGTGTACGCGCTGGGCGTGATCCTCTACGAGTGCCTGTCGGGCGCACGCCCCTTCGAGGCCCAGAACGATCACGACCTGGTGATCCGCATGGTCACCGAGAAGCCGACGCCCCTGCGCCTGCGCGCCAGCGGCCTCGACAACACGCTCGAAGGCATCGTGATGCGCGCCCTCGCCAAGGACCCGGACGCCCGCTTCAAGGACGTGGAGTGCTTCGCCCGGGCGCTCACCTCCTGGAACGCAGGCGACCTGGAAGGCGCGCGGGAGGAGAGCGAGCGCGGGCTGCCGCGCGTGATCACCGAGCGTGTGCCGGCGCCGAGAAAGAGCCGCGGGCCGGCGGTGATGGTGGCGCTGGTCATGGCGCTCGGTGTGGCCCTGGCGATCGCGTTCGCCCTGCGCTCCAGCCCCGCGGAGGCGCCCGCCAAGGTCACGCCCGTACCCGCCCGCGAGCAGCCGCAGCCGGCCAAGGTGACCGCTGCGCCGAGTGAGACCCGGGTCGAGCCCGTGGCGCCCACGCCGCCCGTGGTCGAGCCCGCGGAGACGCCGCCCGAGACCAGGCGCAGCACGCGACCCGGCAAGCGGGCGATCACGAAGAAACCGCGCGAGGACCGGGCGACCGAGCTGCTCGAGCAGGACTTCTAGACTAGGGCGCGGCTTCGCTCAGCACGCTGCCGGTGGAGCCGCTCGGCACCGGGATGCCGAGCCGTCGCGCCATGGTCGGCGCGATGTCGCGCGGGTCCACGGCGCGGTCCACCACGGCGGGCGCGATGCCGGCGCCCCAGAACAGGATCGGCACGTGGGAGTCGTAGGGCCAGGGCGTGCCGTGCATGGCGGCCAGGCCGAAGGGCTCGCCGGCGAGCAGCCAGTGCTCGCGCGGCACGAGGTACACGTTCCCGGAGCGTCCAACCAGCATGCTGGCCGCCACGCGCTGGGCGAGCGGGTCGTCCCCGAACCTGCCCGCCATCAGGTTGCTGCGCGCGTAGGCCTTCTCGAAGCCGGGCTGCTTCAGCACCAGCTCGACCGTGGCCAGCTCCACGACGCGCAGGTCGAGCCCGAGCGCCGCGATGTTGGCCTCGTCGAGCACGAAGGTGGGATTCACGAAGTCGATCACCAGGTCGGCGTCGACGGTGAAGCGCTCGCGCAGGCCGTTGTTGAGCGCGACCATCACGGCCTGGGGATCGATGCGGTCCACGTTCTCGCCGCGCTGCTTGAACCACTCGGGCGACTCGGCGATGCCGTGATCGGCCGACAGCGCCACGAGCACGTGCGCCTTGCCGACGCGCTGCTCGAGCAGCGTGAGCAGGTTCGCGAGCGTGCGATCGAGCCGCACCAGGTTGTCCTCGGCCTCGCGGCTCTCCGGGCCGAAGGCGTGGCCCACGTAGTCGGTCGACGAGAAGCTGACGGCGAGCAGGTCGGGCACGTCGTCCTGGCCGAAGGGCTCGGCCGCGAGCAGCTCCGTGACGAAGGCCAGCACCAGCTCGTCGGCGAAGGGCGTGCACTTGATGCCGCGCACGAAGTCCTTGAGCTCGACGGCATCGAGCGGGTGCGGAAACACGCGTCCGAGCTGCTTGTAGCTGCGCTCCCAGGGCGCGTCGTCCGTGGCGCGGTACTGGTCCTCGGGCAGGCTGAGCTCCCAGCGCTTGCCGCGCAGCTGCTCGACCGAATAGCGCGCCGCACGCTCGCTGATCCAGGCGGGCGGCGCCGGGTAGTAGCTGCTCGTCACGAACAGACCGCTGGGCTCGTCGAGCCAGTAGGCGCGGCCGGCGTGGCCACCGGGCAGCACGGCGCCGCGGTCCTTCTCGCTGACGGCCACCACGAGCGCGCGGTTGCCCGTCTGCTCGCGCAGCACGTCGCCGTAGGTGGGCACGAGCAAGTTGCGCGGCGAGCGACCGCTGCCCTGGGCGCCCACGAGCGTGGTGGTCGGGTCGTCGACCGCGTACACGGGCTTCTTGTGGGCGAAGTCGAACCACTCGTTGCCGACGATGCCGTGGTCGCGCGGCAGGGCGCCCGTGAACAGCGTGGCGTGGCCGACCGAGGTCTCCGTGATGGTGTGCGTGTAGTGCGCGTTGCGATACACGAGGCCCTCGCCGAGCAGGCGCTTGAAGCCGCCCGGGCCCAGGCGATCGGCCATGCGTCCGATCAGATCGAAGCGCAGCTGGTCGATGGTGATCTGCACGACCAGGCGCGGCTTCTCGGGCGCGCTCGGCACGGCCACGGGCGCATGCACTGCCGGGGTCTGGCAGGCGAGCAGGCACAGCGAAAGCGCGAGGCCGAAGCGCGCCCTCGGGGGCGCGAGCGAAAACAAGAGGCGGTTCATGCGTGCTCCGTGGGGCCGCGATGGGCCTCGTACAGGGCGTCGCGCCAGGCGATCAGGTCGGCATGGCGCTCGGCCAGGGTCTTGTCGAGGAAGGTGGCGCGGCTGGCCTTGCCCACGGGCAGGCGCGCGGGCGGCGACACGAACGCGAGCACCTGGGCCATGGCCACGTCGGCGTAGCTGAAGGCGCCGAGCAGGGCGGCCGGCTTGGCGTCGCTGGCGGCCAGATCGCGCCGCAGGCCGTCGAGCACCTCGTTCAGCGTGCGCTCGTGCTCGGCCAGGGCCGCGGCGTTGGGTGCGTACTTGCGCAGGGTGCGCCGCACGCCGAAGGCCGCGATCGGCAGGGCCAGCTTGCCGAGCCGCTTGCGCAGGGCCTTCGGCACCATCTCGAGCAGGGCCTGTTCGCTGGCGAGCATGCGCGACAGGGCGAGCACGCGGCCGGCCGCGAGCCCGCGCTCGCTCAGGGCGTTGTAGCGCGCGACCTCGGCCTCACGGCCCTTCGGAAACAGCGCCGCGGCGCCGTGCTGCGCCGCGTGGCGCGCGATGTCGAAGGAATCGCTCAGCACGGTCGCGCCGTCGCGGAACAGCGGCACACTCACCACGCCCACGGGCCTGCGCAGGACGACGCGCAGCTCGAGCTCGCCCAGCAGGGGCTGGTAGCGCCTGCGCGTGTGCGCAAGGCCGGACAGGTCGAGGGCCCAGCGCGCCTTCTCCGACCAGGGGGAATAGGGAATGTGCAGCAGCTCTGCCATGCCCGCTTCGTAGCACGCGCGGTGTCCTTTCCCGCGCCCCGACGCGTGGTAGAACGCGCGGCCGATGGCCATTCTCTCCATGGTGCTGCTCGTGCTCGCCGGCATCGTCGCGGGCTGGGTGAACACCGTCGCCGGCGGCGGCTCCATGGTCGCGGTGCCCGCGCTCATGTGGTTCGGCCTGACCGCCGACCTGGCCAATGGCACGAGCCGCGTGGCCATCCTGGCCCAGTGCTTCACGGCCGTGGCCGCGTTCCGGCGCGAAAAGCGGCTCGAGAGCCAGATGCTGCTGGCGGTGTCGGTGCCGAGCGTGCTCGGTGCGGTGGCGGGCGCCTACGTGGCCACCCTGGTGCCGAACGACGTGTTCCGGCCCCTGCTGATCGGCACGCTGATCGTGATGGCCGCCAGCATGTTCCTGAAGCCCGCCGCCTTCTCGCCGCCCCCGGACGCCCAGCCCCTCCCGCCGGGCGCCCTGGCCAGGGCCTGGCCGGTCTTGCTCGCGGTGGGCTTCTACGGGGGATTCTTGCAGGCCGGTGTGGGTTTCATGCTCCTGGCCGTGCTGTGCGGCATGTGCCGGATCGACCTGGTGCGCGCCAACGCCCTCAAAGTGGCCATCGTGTTCATCTACACGATCGTCGTGGTGCTGGTGTTCGCGTCGCGGGCCAAGATCGACTGGGCGAGCGGCGCCGTGCTTGCGGTGGGCAACGTGATCGGTGCAGAGCTCGGTGTGCGCTTTGCGGTCAAACAGAGTCAGAAAGCCATGCGCAACGCCCTGTTCGTGGTGGTGCTGCTGTGCATCGCGTCGCTGCTGCTCAAGTGAGCGAGAAAAGTTCGCGCCGGCACGAATAAGACCCCGGTGCGCCGGTTGTTCTCGGTGTGGATGTCCCGGGCAGCGCAAGGCTGACCCCGGTCACGCTGCAGGTCCCCCAAGTCCCGCTCCCCGCGCGACAGCAAGCCTGCCCGGGATGCCACCTTGCCTCTCCCTCCCTCTCCTCTCCCTCTCTCTCCCTCTCTCGGGGGAGGCAAGCCTGTCTCCTCTCGAGCCTCCGAAACTTGACGCATGCCTGGAGTTGTCCATGCTTCGCGCTTACTCGCATCGGAGGTCGCTCGTGGCGCCTGTTTTGTTGATCGTCGCCCTGGTCGGCTCGGCGGCGGGGTTCATGTTCGCAGCCGTCTCGACGTACGACTTCGTCGCGCACCTCGACCGGCAGGTCCATGGCCTGCACTGTTCTTTCATTCCGGGTCTCGGCACCCCCGACGCCACGGGCGCGAGCGGCTGCCATGTGACCCTCATGAGCCCCTACTCGTCCATCTGGCGCGATTCGGTCTGGGGCGGGGTGCCCATCTCCCTGCCGGCCATGTCGGTCTTTGCCTTCCTGTTCTTCTGGGGGCTCTTGCTCTGGCTCAACCAGCGCAGCCGCGACCCGCGCGCCACGGGCTTCTACGCCCTGGCCGCCGCGCTCCCGGCCCTCACCTCGATCATCATGGGCATCATCTCGCTCCGTGAGCTCGACGCCCTGTGCAAGCTGTGCATGGGCATCTACATCTCGAGCGCGATGGTCCTGGTCGGCGCCGTGGGCCTGGCGGTCTCGGCGCGCAACGACCGGGCCGAGATCACGGGCGGAGGCGAGGCCCCCGAGCCGCGCGAGGGCATGTCGCTCGGCGCCCTGGTGATCGCCTTCGTGGTGGGCTGTCTGTTCGTGGGCACGTCCGTGGTGGTCTACGCCGCGCGCGCCCCCGAGTTCGAGAACTTCGTGGGCGCCTGCGGCAAGCTGGCCCGCACGCCCGCCAGCGCCGGCGACGTGGTGGTGCCGATCGGCAGCTCCACGGGCGCCGTGCAGATCCTGGAAGTGCTCGACCCGCTCTGCCCCGCCTGCCGCGCCTTCGAGCGCCGCTTCGGCGAGCTCGAGCTGAGCGAGCAGGCCTCGCGCAAGGCCCTGCTCTTCCCGCTCGACAACAAGTGCAACTGGATGGTCGACAGCGCCGTGCATCCGGGCGCCTGCGCCATCAGCGAAGCCATGCTGTGTGCCGGAGACGACGCCGAAGACGTGCTCAACTGGGCCTTCGACGAGCAGGAGCGCCTGATCGCCGCGGAGAAGGCCGCGCCCGGTAGCGCAGAGAAGGCCGTGACCGAGCGCTTTCCCTCGCTCGCGAGCTGCGTCGGCTCGAGCAAGGCGCGTGCTCGCCTGAACCGCGCCCTGCGCTGGGCGGTCGACAACCAGCTGCCCGTGCTCACGCCGCAGCTCTACGTGAACGGCACGCGCCTGTGCGACGCCGACACCGACCTCGGCCTCGATTACATGCTCACGCGGCTTGTCGAGCAAGCCGGCGGAAAGAAGTGAGGGGACCATGGGACGCATCATCAGCATCGTGATCGGCGTGGTCCTGCTCATCCTGCCCGGCGCCCTGGCCGTGAGCTGGATCGGCTCGGCGCAGGCGCGGCTCGCAGAATCCGAGAAGCTGGCCAGCGACAACCCGCCCGCCGTGGCCGTCGCCCAGGAGGCGAACGAGTCCTACTGCACGCCGGAGCTCAAGCAGATCCTGCGCCGCGTGCTCGCGAGCTGCGGCCTGATCGGCGCATCGGGCGGCCGCGGCTGCCAGCCCCTCGAGGCGAAGAACGTGGCCACCATGCAGGGCGGCGACTTCAACGCGCTGTTCCTGCCCATGCAGAAGCGCGGCGGCATCGTGCAGTTCGACACCAACTCGGCGGTGCTCGACCCCCAGGACCAGCAGCTGGTCGACAAGGTGTTCGCAGACCGGGGCGGCGCCAGCTACTTCTTCGTGGTCTCGCGCGCCTCCCAGGACGGCTCCACCGAGAAGAACCGCGAGCTCTCGAAGGAGCGCGCCAACGCGGTGATGCAGCACCTCAGCACCACCTTCGAAGATCCCGACCTCGAGAAGCAGGTGGGCCTGCTCTGGCTGGGCGAAGAGTACGCCCAGCTCGAGGCGAACTTCTGTGCATGGCAGCGCAGCGGCTCGGCCGAGGCGTGCAAAGCCGAAGACCTCAACCGCAGCGCGTTCCTCGCCTGGATCGACTGCCGCCTGTGAGCGCCCCCATGTCCGTGCGTGCGATTCTAGTCCTCTGCCTGTGTGCGCTGTACGCCTGCGACGAGCCGGCGGCTGTGCCCGTGGGCGAGCCGAGCGGACGCGTGGTGGCCGTGGCCGCCTCGGGCAAGCAGGCGACCGAGTCCGACCTGTGCGACGTGCTCAAAGCGCCGGCCGATGCGCCCACGTTCGCGTTTCCGCCGCTCGACGGCGCGGCGCCGCCCCAGGGCGCGGGCTACCGCTGGGTGAACGTGTGGGCCACCTGGTGTCCGCCCTGCGTCGAGGAGCTCCCGCTCATCGCCCGCTGGCGTGACGAGCTCAACAAGGCGGGCAGCCGCGTGGAGCTCCTGCTGATGTCGGTCGATCAGACGCCCGACGTGGTGGCGAGCTTCCGCGCCAAGCATCCGGAGGTGGGCGGCAGTCTGCGCGCCAGCGATCCGGCCCAGCTCGAGGCGTGGCTCACCAGCATCGGACTCGACAGCGGCGCGCCCTTGCCCATCCACGTGTTCGTGGACCCGGCCGGCAAGGTGCGCTGCGCGCGCACGGGCGCCCTGCGCGAGAGCGACTTCGCGCTCGTGAAAAAGCTGCTCGCGGGCAGCTGAACGGGGGCGTCCCGGGCTGTGATAGCCTCGACGCCATGCCACGTCCCTGGGCGCGAACCCTGGTGCTCGCCGTCGTCGTGCTGTACCTGTGCCACGCCGCGCTGTTCCTCGGTGGCATCATGGACGACGCGTACATCTCGTTCCGGTACGCGCGCAACCTGCTCGACGGTCTAGGCCTCGTGTTCAATCCCGGCGAGCGCGTCGAGGGCTACACCAACTTTTCCTGGGTGATGCTCTCCGCCGCGAGCCTCGCGCTCGAGGTTCCACCCACGGTGACCACACCGGTCGTCGGCGCCCTGTGCGGCGTCCTGCTCGTGGTGTGCGTGGCGCGGGCAGGCGCGCGCCTGTCCCGGCGCGAGCAGGGCAGCGAGGGCGGTGCGGGTCTGTATGGCGCGCTGCTGGTGGCCGTGACCACGGGCCTCGCGCTGTACGCGGTCTCGGGGCTCGAAGAGACCGCGTTCACGCTGCTCACGACCCTGGCCGCGCTCGCGCTGGTGGAGCGTCGCCTGAAGACCTTCGCGCTCTGGACGTCGCTCGCCTTCCTCACGCGACCGGAGGCCGGGCTGCTCGGCGTCGTCGCGCTCGGCTTCGTGCTCTCGGACCTGCGCAAGGCCACGCCCGCGGAGCGCACCGCCCGTGCGCGCAGTCTGCTCGCACCTGCCGCGCTGTTCGTCGTGCTGCTCGCGCCCTATCTCGCCTTCAAGCTCGCGTACTACGGCGCGCTGCTGCCGAACACCGTGCACGCGAAGGAGCCGTACCTGCCCGACGCCCTGCGCTACACCGCACTCGGCACCTGGCCTCTCGTGCCCCTCGTCGCGGGTCTCGTGCTCGAGCTGGTGCGGGGCACGCTGTCACGGGAACGGCGCGAGCTGTTCTGGCTGTGGCTCGCGTTCGTCGTCGCCTGCCTCGCCCTCGGGCCCGACTGGATGCCCGCCTCGCGCTTCCTCTTGCCGTCCGTGCCCTTGATCGCCGTGGCAGGTGATGCCGTGATCGGACGGGGCCTGGCCGGGCTGCGCAGCGCCGGAGGCTGGCGACGCGGCGTGCTCGCCGTGCTCGCGCTGCTCGCCTACAGCGGCGCCAACGCAGTCGAGACCCACGAGCTGCAGGCGCTCGCCCAGGACTGGGAATGGCGCAACGAAGTGAGTCGCAACCTGGCGCGCAAGTTCGCCTCCGAAGGTGTGCGCAGCATCGGCGTGGTCAACATCGGCATGCTCGGCTACGCCGCGCCGACGCTCACCTTTCTCGATCTGGCCGGGCTCGTCGACGCGGAGATCGCACGCGGGCCCGGCCGCCACGTGCAGAAGCAGCCGAGCGACGCCTACCTGCTGGCCCGGGCGCCAGACCTGTACATCCTGGCCTCGAAGAACCCGATCACGCCCGATTCGACCGGTCGTGCGACCTACGTCGCGTTCTTGCCCGTGGAGGAGTACGTGTTCGCGCGCCCGTGGTTCAACCAGCGCTACAGGTACGCGGGCTCGACCCAGCTGTTTCGCAGCTACTTTTACCACATGTTCCGGCGCCGCTAGCAGAGCGCTCAGAGGCCGCGCAGCTTGCTCTCCACACGCGCGCGGTCCACCTCGCCGGTGGCGAGTGCGCGCTCGTAGTAGTCGCGCGCGTGCACCTTGTCGCCGCGCCGGGCCATCACGTCGCCGTACAGCGCGAGCGCTTCGCCGCTCTTCGGATGGGTCGACAGCACGCGGTCCAGATAGCCGGCGGCCACGGCCGTGCGGTCCTGGGAGACCAGGAGCGCGGCGGCCCGGGTGAGGCCTGCAGGATTGCGCGGATCGAGATCGGAGGCGCGGCGGTATTGCTCGATGGCTTCTTCCAGTGCGCCCGTGCGCGCGTGCACCTCGGCCAGGGCGAGGGCGGCGCGCGCGTCGTTCGGCACCAGCACGAGGGCCCGCTCGTAGGAGGCACGCGCCTCCACGAAGCGACCCGCGCTCAGCTGCACGTCACCCAGCCCCACGAGCGCGGGCGCAAGCGAGCCGTCGCTCGCGAGGGCCTCGCGATAGGAGGCCTCGGCGCCCGGGCCGTCGCCCGCAAGCCGCTGGGCATCGCCCAGGGCGAGTGCCGCCTCGGCCCAGTGGGGCCGCTCGCGCAGGGCCTCCGCGAGCAACCTGCGCGCCTCCTCGCTGCTGCCGAGCAGACGACCGAGCGCGAGCAGGGCGTCGGGCGCGTGGGGGGAGGAGGCGAGCGCCCGGCGCAGCGCCGCCACGGCGTCATCCTTGCGGCCGGCTGCGGCGTACAGCTGACCGAGCCCGAGCTCGGCCGCCGCGGCCCAGCGGGGCTCCGCCTTGGCGCCCGCATAGGCGGCCTCGGCCTCGGCCACGGCGCCCCGGGTACGCAGCACGTGGCCGCGCACGAGCTGGGCCTCGTGCAGGTTCGCGTCCAGGGCCAGGGCTGCGTCGGCCTCCTCCAGGGCGAGCTCGCCGCGCTGGTGGGTCAGGTAGGCGTGGGCCAGGCACAGGTGGCCGAGGGCGGGCGCCTTCGACTCGGCGGCGATCTTCTTGCACAGCCCCTTGGCGCGCCGGAAGTCCCCCTCGGCGAGCCGCACCTGCGCCAGGCGCAGCTGGGTCTCGGCGTCCTCCGGCTTCTGGCCGAGGGCCTGGCTCAGCGTGCGCTCCGCCTCCTTGAAGCGGCCGGCCTCCAGGTACACGAGCCCCAGGGCCCGCTGCCCCGCCAGCTCGCGGGGGCGGCTGCGCATCGCGGCCTCTTTCGCTGCGATCTCGGAGGTTTGTGCGTGCGCAACCGAGCTGGCCACGAGCCAGCCCAGCGCGATCAGGAGTGTACGTGCCCGGCCCATGACCCTCGCTTCCACTCCCCAGGCCTTACACGCCTTGCCTCGGGATCGGCAAGGGACGACGCCCGGCTCGGCGCCGCGCTTCACCAATCTCGGGGCCCCGAGGTGCGGGTGGGTGTGTCGGCCCACCGAGCGTGCTAAGCCGGCGGCCGTGCGTGCGTTTCTCTCCCTCGTCCTGCTCTCGCTCGTGGCCTGCGCGTCTACCCAGAAGACCGGGTCCTACGCGGAGAACGCCCGCGTCGCCTACGAAGAGGCCAGCGAGGCCTTCGACGACGACGACTGCATCACGGCCGAGCCCCTGTTCCGCGACATCCGCGCGAATTACCCGTACACGCGCTACGCCGCCCTGGCCGAGCTGCGCGAGGCGGACTGCCTCGCCATGCAGGACAAGCACGCCGAGGCCATCGAGATCTACCAGCGCTTCGCCCGCGTGCGCGCCTCCCACGAGGACGTGCCCTACGCGCGCTTCAAGGCGGCCGAGTCCCAGTTCAAGCAGATTCCCACCGAGTGGTTCCTGTCGCCGCCCTCCTACGAGCGCGATATCCGCTCGGCCCGCGATGCGCTGAAGGATCTGCGGCGTTTCCTGCTGGATTTCCCGTACGACGAGCGCGTGGCGAAGGCGCAGAAGATGGAAAAAGACGTGCTCGCCATGCTGGCGCAGCACGAGCTCTACGTGGCGGGGTTCTACCTCCACCGCGAGTATCCCGAGGCGGCGGTACATCGCCTCAACTACCTGCTCAGCACCTACGAGGGCAGCGGCTACGAGCCCCAGGCGTACCTGCTGATGGGCCGCACGCTGCTGATCATGAAGAAGCGCCCCGAGGCCCACGCGGCCTTCCGGGAGCTGATCGCGCGCTATCCCAAGAGCGGCAGCGCGGTCCAGGCCGAGCGCTTCCTGGCCGAGACCGGCGGCTGAGCGCATTTTGTACTCCGCTGCGTAGTTTCGTGCCGGACGGCCCTGTACTTCCGGGACGGCGGCAGGTCGGGCTATAACTCGCTCCACATGGACGACCGGACGAAGCAGCTACTTACCCTGGGTCGAGAACACTACACCCGTGGTGAGTTCGACAAGGCCGAGCACTACTTCAAGCAGGTGCTCGAGCGGAACGTCTCGGCGGCCGATGTCTTCAACATGCTCGGGGTCATCCACCACGACCGCGGCCACTTCGAGGAGGCGCAGGCTTCCTTCGAGGACGCGCTCGACATCAACCCCAACTACACCGAAGCCGCGCTCAACCTGGCCGTGACCTACAACGACCTGGGTCAGTACGAGGAGGCCAAGCGCGTGTACCGCAGCGCGCTCTCCCAGGGCTCGAAGGCAGCCGGCGGCGTGACGCAGTACGTGAAGGGCAAGATCGCCAACCTGCACGCCGACGTGGCCCAGGCCTACGTGGACGCCGGCATGACCAGCGAGGCGATGCACGAGCTGCGCAAGGCCGTGCTGCTGTGCCCCCAGTTCGCGGACCTGCGCCTCAAGCTCGCCAACCTGTACCGCGACAGCGAGGACCTGGAGGCCGCCGCCTACGAGCTCGAGGAGGCCCTCAAGGTGAAGCCCCTCTACGTGCCCGCCCAGGTCGCCCTCGGCGTGGTGCGCTTCTCCCTCGGGGACGTGACGCAGGCCACGCGCTGCTGGCAGCGGGCCCTGGAGATCGACCCGCAGAACCGGGCGGCGGGGCTTTATCTGCGCATGGCGAAGAATCCGCCCACGGTTCCTCCCGCCACGTAGCGAGGGGGGCGCGTTCGCCCGTGACAGGCCGGGCTCGGGCTCGCCGGGGCGGCTTGGCTCGCTGCTGCGCAGCTGGCTCGCCGGGGCGGCTGGCACGTTCCCAGCTGACCGCTTTCGTCCGTCCGCCCACGCGCGCTCGCGACGTGCCAGCCGCTCCGGCGAGCCAGCTGCGCAGCAGCGAGCCAGCCTGCGAGCCCGAGCCCGGTCGTTCCGCCCACCCGCGTTCCCTCTCCATCACCTCGAGAGATCGACCTCCCCCGCCCCCTGACACACGAGTTGACACCCCAGCCGCTCGTCCGCCGCCGCGCCCAGGGTCGAGAGGGTCAGGCGCTCCTCCTCGCTCGCCGGAGCCAGCAACGCGGCGCCGCGTGTCACGTGGACCCGGCACATCCCGCAGGTCGCGCCGCGGCAAGCCGTGGGCAAGATCACGAGTTCGCGATCGTCGAGCGCGTCGAGAAGACGTTCACCCGTCGCAACCTCGAGGCCGTCCCCGCTCGGTAAGAAACGCACGTAAACCACGAAACATCCCCGTCAGACAGCGTGGCTCGAGAGCGAATTCGCAAGCCCGGCCACAAAACGAACAGGCTTGTGCCCGCTTTCGTGCCGCGCGCCCGAGCGTAGTCGTCGTAGACGCGTCCGGCATACGCGGATTCCGCCGGAACATTGTGAGACAACCAGCGTCGAGGCGCACAGACGCCTATTCTCGCACACGGGGTGCGTGTGTAATATGCCCATGCTGCTGGCCTCGATCGTCGTGGAATCAGCGGCTCGACCTCCGACACCCCGCTTGTGTGCAGGCGGGATTCTTGTCTTCTTTCAAGCATGCGCCGAAAGGTCTCCATGACGACTGCCGACTTCCTGCAAGGGGAGCTCGAACGCCTGTTCGAGCTCGAGAGCATGATCGCGCTCAGCAGTGACCTGCTGGGTGTCGACCCGACCGATGTGGGAGGGACCACGGCCAAGGGGACCTACGCACGGGCGCTGGTCGCGCACTGCCAGGTCCACGAGGGCCTGGGCGCGCTCGCAGACGCCATCCGCCTGACCGGCAAGGAAGTCGAGTCGCCGGCCGAAGTGCTGCCGCGCGTGCTCGACAAGGAGCTCGCGGCGGGCACCCAGGTGGCGGGCTTCCGCATCCAGAAGCGCATCGCCCAGGGCCCGCTCGCCGATGTTTACCTCGCAGAGCGGCCCGGCAGCGAAGAAGGCAAGACCGAGCGAGCCGCCATCAAGGTCTTCGGCAGCGAGCGCACGCGTGACCGCGCCGCCGCCTGGCGCGTGCTCACCACCGCCCGCGCCCTGAAGGGCGTGCGCGACAGCGGCTTCGCCAACGTGTTCGACGCCGGCACCCTGCCCGACGGGCGCATGTTCGTGGCCAGCGAGTACATCACCGGCCAGACCCTGGGCACCCGCGTCAGCCGCACCGGCGCCATCCACTTCAACGAGATGCGCAGCGTCGCACGCACCCTGCTGCGCGCCCTGGGCACCCTGCACGGGCGCGGTCTCTTGCACGGCCACCTCAAGGCCGACAACGTCTTCCTCGTGCGTCCCGCGGCCGTGGGCGACGAGCGTCCTCCCACCCAGGGCGTGCTCGCCGACCTGGCCACGGGTCTGTTGCTCGAGGGCAGCCAGGAAGACGTGCCGGGCGTGCTGCGCATCGCGGGCGATCCGTCCACGCTGGCGCCTGAAGTGGCGCGCGGCCAGCGTCCCGACCGACGCAGCGAGATCTACGCCGCCGGCTGCATCATCTATCAGGCACTCACGGGCAAGCCGCCCTTCGCGGCCGCCACGCCCATCGAGCAGATCGCCGCGCACCTCTACGAAGAGCCCACACCGCCCTCCGAGAACGCGCCGCGCAACTGGGTGCCGCCGGAGCTCGACGCGGTGATCCTGCGCGCCCTGCGCAAGGAGCCGGGCGAGCGCTACGAGAGTGCGCTCGACTTCGCCGACGCCCTGGACAACGTGGCGCGCTCGCTGTTCCCGCCGGCTGCCGTGCCGGAGCTCGATCAGACCGAGCTCGAGGCCGCCCTCGCGCTGTTCCGGGAAGATCCGGCCGACGAGGCGCGCGCCACCCAGCTGGAGGCGCTGGTTGCCCCCTCGCGCAGCTTCTGGCAGGCGGTCGAGGCCTACCTCACGGCCGCCGAGAGCGCCGAGGACGAGCTCAAGAAGAAGCTCCTGTTCCGCAGCGCGCGCATCCTCCAGGACGAGCTCCACGACGACGAGCGCGCCGAGCGCGTGTACGGCCTCGTGCTCGACGCGGATCCGAGCGATGCCCAGGCCACCACCGCCATCGAGCAGCTGCGGCGCGAGCACGGCGACCACGAGGGGCTCGTCAGCCTGCTGATCGACCGGCTCGAGAGCGAGACCGCGAGCGAAGCCCGCGCGGCCATCCTGCGCGAGGTGGCCCAGCTCTACGAGGACGAGCTCGACCAGGCGGAGAACGCGCTGCTCGCCTACACGCAAGCGCTCACGGAACAGCCCGACGACGATCGCACCGCGCGCGCCATCGAGCGCCTGGCCCGGGGCGACGAGCAGTGGGGCGAGGTCGTGACCACGCTCAACGACGCCATCGAGAGCAGCGAGCGCCCGCCGGCCGCGCTCGCCCTGTGCGTGGTGCTCGCGCGCTTCTACGACAGGCGCCTGGGCCGCAAGGACCTGGCCCTGCCCTGCCTGAATCGCGCCCTGGCCATCGATCCGGCCCACGAGCCGGCCCTCGAGGCCATGACGGCCCTGTTCCGGGAGGCCCAGTCCCACGGCGAGCTGGTGCAGATTCTCCTGCACCGCGCCGATGCGGCAGCCAGTCCCACGCGTGCCCGCGAGCTCAAGGCCGAGGCCGCGGCCGTGGTGCACACGAAGCTCGGCGACGTGCCGCGGGCCGAGCAGATGTTCGCGCAGATCTTCGCGGACGATCCCACGCACCCGTCCGCGGTGCGCGCCCTCGAGCAGATCTACGAGGCGGAGCAGAGCTGGGAGAAGCTGAGCGAGCTGCTCGAGAAGAAGGCGAAGGAGCAGCGCGGCAAGGAGCGCGTGAACACGCTGTGCGCCCTGGCCGAGCTGTACGACGAGCGGCGCGCGTTGCCCGAGCGCGCCACCGAGGCCTACCAGGCCGCCCTGGACCTCGACGAGAAGAGCCTGCTCGCGCTCAAGGGCCTCGAGCGCGTGCACACCCGGAAGGGTGACCACGAGGAGCTGCACAAGAACCTGGTGCGGCAGCTCGCCATCGCCAGCACGCCCGGCCAGCGCCTCACGCTGCTGGAGCGCATCGGCGCCCTCGCCGAGGAGCGCCTGGGCGACGCCGCCCTGGCGGCCGAGCGCTTCGAGTCCATCATCGAGCTGGCCCCGAGCCACGACGGCGCGAACACGGCCCTGGCGCGCCTGTACCGCAGCCTGCACCGCTTCGACGACCTGGCCCAGACCCTCGACCGCCACGCGAAGAGCGTCGACGACACCAAGCGCAAGGTGGAGCTGCTCCTGTCCGCGGCCCGCGTGCTGATGGCCGACGTGGGCTCGCCCGAGCGCGCAGCCTTCGTGTGCGAGCGCGTGCTCTCACTCGTGCCCGAGCACCCGGAGGCGCTCGCGCTCACGGCGCGCATCCGGGCCCTGGCCGGCGACACCGTGGCGGCGCTCGATGCACTCGAGCTGCTCGCCGATGCGGAGCTCGATCCCAATAAGCGCGCGGAGCTGTGGGTACGCGCGGGCAAGACCCTCGAGGAGCACGACGACCTCGATGGCGCCCTCGAGCGCTACAAGCTCGCGCTCGACGCCCTGGCCTCGCACCAGCCCGCGCTCGATGCGCTGGCGCGCCTGTACGGGCGGCGCGGCGACGTGCGTGGCGAGGCCGACCTCATGCTGCGCAAGGTGGAGCTGGCGCAGGATCCGGTCGTGCGCGCCCAGCGCCTGGTGGAGCTCGGCACGCTGCGGCTCGACAAGCTCAAGGACAAGAGCCTCGCCACCGACGCCTTCAAGCGTGCGCGCGAGCTCGACCCCGAGAACCTGCAGGCGCTGCTCGGCCTGGGCCAGCTGGCCCTCGAGCGCAGCAAGTGGGACGAGGCCGCCGAATACCTCGAGCCGCTGCTCGAGCGCACCACCGAGCTGCCGGCCCAGATCGCCAGCAAGGTGTGCATCGGTGCGGGCGACGCGTTCCGCGCCCTCGGCCAGGACAAGAAGGCCGAGCGCGCCTACCTCAACGCGAAGGTCTACGCGCCGAGCGAGCGCATGGTCTTCGAGCGACTCACGGCCCTGGCCGTGCAGCGCGGCAACCACGAAGACGTGGTGCAGCTGGGGGGTGAGCTGCTGGAGCGCTTCGCAAGCGAGCTCTCCGCCGGCGAGCGCGGCGAGCTGCTCATCCAGCTCGGCAAGGCCCACAAGGCGGCCGGACGCCTGCCCGAGGCCGCCACGGCGCTGGCCAGCGCGAGCGAGCTCGTGCCCGAGTCGCGCGAGGCGCTCGACGTGCTGGCCGAGGTGCACGACGCCCAGGAAAACGGCGAAGCACTCTCGCGCACCCTGCGCAGGCGCCTGGACGTGGCGAGCGACGACGCGGACCGCTTCGCGCTGCTCGTGCGCAGCGGCGATCTGTACGCAAACCGCCTCAAGGATCGCGACAAGGCGGCCAAGGCCTACGTGGCGGCCCTCGAGATCCGCGCGGACGACCGCAACCTGCTGACCAAGCTGATGGGCGTCTACTCGGAGGCCCAGGACTGGCAGCGCCTGGTCGACGTGCTCGTGCGCATGGCCAGCGTGGTCGAGGAGCCCTCGGTGCGCGGCAAGTACGTGGCCACGGCGGCCGCCATCGCCCACCAGCAGCTCGGCACGCTCGAGCAGGCGGCCGACCTGTACGAGCGCGCGCTTGCGCTCGAGCCGGGCGAGACGTCCGTTCACGGGCTCCAGGACTGCCTCACGCGGCTCGGCCAGTGGGAGCGCCTGGCACGCGTGTCGCGCGCCCACATCGAGCGGGTGAAGGACACGGCGGGCAAGGAGCAGGTGGCCCAGCTCTGGGATGCCCTGGGCGACCTGTACGAGGGCCGGCTCAAGTCCCTCGACGAGGCCGTCTCGGCCTACGAGACCGCCCACGCCCTCGACGGCGAGAACCGCGCGCGCATCGAGAAGCTCGCGGACATCTACGGCAAGCACGGCAGCCGCTTCGGCGAGCGCGCGGTCTCGGCCCACGCGCTGTTGCTCGACCACAACCCCTATCGCATCGAGTCCTACAAGGCCCTGCGCAAGCTCTACACCGCCCAGAAGAAGCCCGACGAGGCCTGGTGCGTGTGCCAGGCGCTGCGCAGCCTGAACATGGCCGAGCCCGACGAGGAAGCGTTCTTCAAGCGCCACCGCGTGCAGGCGCCCGCCCACGCAAACGAGTGCATCACCGAGGAGTTCTGGCAGGAGTACGTGGTCCACAAGGATCAGGACGCACTGCTGACCAGCATCTTCGCGCTCATGCAGACCGCGACCATCCAGGAGCTCGCCCAGACCCCGAACAGCTTCGGCATCACGCGCGACGGGCAGATCAACTGCCAGACCGACGCCACCGTGATGGCGCAGATGCTGTTCTACGCGTCCGGCGTGATGCTCGTGCCGCTGCCGCCGGTCTTCAACCGCCCGCGTGATGCAGGCGGCGTGTCCTTCCTGTTCACGAACCCGCCCACCCTCGGGCTCGGCCAGGCCGCCCATCAGAGCGCGCCCGACCAGGCGCTCGCGTTCATCGCGGGCAGGCAGCTCAGCTACTTCCGCCCCGGCCACTACATGCGTCAGCTGGTGCCCACTGGCAGCGGCCTGCGCAGCTGGCTCCTGGCCGGCGTACGCCTGGCGAACCCACGCTTCCCGGTGCCCGACGCCATGCGCGAACAGGTCGAGAAGAACCTGGCGGCGCTCACGCGCGTGCTCACCACGCCGCAGCAGCAGGCGCTCACCAGCCTGGTCGAGCAGCTGCTCAAGGCCGAGGCCGAGCTCGACATGAAGCGCTGGGCCCTGTCGGTCGACCTGACGGCCGATCGCGTGGGCTTCGTGCTCGCGAACAGCCTGGACGCCGCCGTGGCCGTGGTGCGAGCGAGCAACGAGGGCGCGAGTCACGCCGCGGAGCGCGACCGGCTCAAGGAGCTGTATCGCTACGCGGTCTCGCCCCACTACCTCGCGTTGCGCCAGGCCATCGGCATCACCATCGGCTGACCGGGCGCGGCCCGCGCGCGCTTCACTGCGCGCGGGTCTTCACGCTCTTGCGCAGGGTCGACGCGTTGCCCAGGATGTCGCGGCGGCACAGCGCGTAGGTGTAATACGTGTTCTTGCTCAGGCCCGTGTGGGTGTACGAGGTCGCGGCTGCCGAGGTGGACACCGTGAGCTTCGTGCCCGACGTGCAGCCCGTGAAGGTGGTGTTGCAGGTGGGGGCCGCCGACGCCGCCGCGCTCGTCGAGCCCTTGGCCATGCACAGCAGGTAGAGGCCGCTCGAGGGGAAGCCCGCGCCGGCATCGGTCGGCTTGGTCCACTTCACGGAGATGGACGAGGTGCTGAGCGCGCTGGGCGTGAGGGTGCCGCCCGTGGGCGCGACGGTATCCACGTAGATGGACGTGCTCTTGCCCGTGGTCGTCACGTTGCCGAAGCCGTCACGCGCGAACACGTAGTAGGTCCGCTTGGCCTCGCCCGCAGCGCACAGGGTCTTCGGAAGCGGCACGGTGTCGGCCTCGTCGGTGCCGGGGTTACGCACCGTCAGGTCGGTGAGGTTCTGCCAGAGCGTGGACGTGCACGCGGAAGCGCTGTTCGACGTGGCGTAGCAGATCTGGCCGCCGGTCAGGTTCTCGTCGGTGAGCGTGACGGTGACTCCGGGATTGCGCTGGCGGGTCCACTTCTGCGTCACGCCGGCCTTGATGACGTTCGCGCACTGGGTGGTGCTGTTGCAGGTGGACAGCAGCACGGGCGTGCCGACCGTGGGCGCCGCGAGCTCGGGGCGCAGGGTGACCTGAGCCGTGACGCTGGTGCTGCGTCCGGCGCCGTCGGTCGCGATCACACAGTAGGTGCGCGCCGTCGCCATCGTGGGCGCGGGTACCTCGACGGGCGTCACGTAGGGGCTCGTCACGGCGGCGCCCAGCAGTGTCCCTGTGCAGCTACCGAGGCGTGCTGCGTAGCTCAGGCCGTTCGCGTCGCTGAAGCCGGAGAACAGCAGGTTCGCGCGATAGTTCGCGGCCGCCATGGCGACCAGCGTGCCCGCGCGCGGCGCGGCCGTATCGAGCCGGATGCTCACGCTGCCGAGCGCGCTCACGTTGCGCGGGCTCGCGGCGTTGTCGCGGAACTTGTAGTAGTGGGTCTTCACGCCATCGCCGGCGGCGAGCACCGCGTCCGCGGACGTGGCGGGCTGCCAGCCGTTGTTCACGAGCCCGCTCGTGGCCGAGTCCGGGCAGGTGAGCGTGGCGTCGAGCGCCGTCGTGCTCACGCACAGCTCGAGCGTCTCGGGATTCGCAACGCCGGGCGAGGTCTCGTCGCTGACCGAGGGATTGAAGGTGACGCTGGCGGAGCCCGTGTAGCCGGGCACGCTCACGCTGCCGATGGGCGCACCCTGGATGCTGAGCGTTCCGATGGGGCGCTCGGTGTCGTTCGTGGGGGTCGCGCTCGCGACCACACCCGCGGCGGTGTTGCCCGCGAAGTCGCGTGCACACACGCGGTAGTAGTAGGTCGTGCCGGGCACGATGGCGTTGCCCGTCTCCGGAATGGTCGGCGTGCTCGCGTCGTGCACGCCATCGACGATCGTGAAGCTCGTGCCCGTGACCGGCACGACGGCCACGTCACCACTCGCGCAGTTGGCCGGTCCGGGCGCCGTCGTGCTGCGCGCGACGACCACGGACGTCACCGAGCCACCCGCGTCGGTCGCGCCGACGAGCGAGAGCGTCACCTTGTTCAGGCCGCGCAGCGCGACGACGGAGCCCGAGCCGGGGGCGGTCGCATCGAGCCGCGCGGTGGTCGAGTACTGGGCAGACTCGTTCCCGAACACGTCGCGAAACTTCACGTAGTAGGTCTTCAAACCATCGCCGGCCAGCGTGAGCGGCAGCTCGGGCAGGTCGAAAGCTGCGCTCGGGCTGACCTGCGTCCAGACCGTGCAGACGCTCTGGGGGCTGAGGCAGTAGGCCGAGACAGCGCGGTTGTCGGTGGCTGCAAGGTGCAGCCTGGCGGCGCTGCGCACGAGCTCCGGCTGATCGTCGGCGTAGTCGACGACGGAGTTTTCATCGTCCACGAACCCGATCCCGAGCTGCGTCGTGTTGGCCTGCACGGGCGCACCCACGGGCGCCTCCAGGTCGTTCGTGGCGATCACCCAGGTGGCCACGCCGTTGCTCGCGTTGCCGGCCGCGTCGACCGCACACACGCGGATGCTGTAGCGGGTGCCCGAGGTCAAGGAGCCGATCAGCAGGGGCGTCTGCGTGCCCGCGTCGAAGGTGGTGGCTCCCGGCGCGGCGAGGCAGTGCTCGCCCGCGATGCCACCGTCCGAGCGATGGGAGACCCTGTAGGTCGAGAAGTGCGCGTCGGTCATGCCCGAGGGCGTGAGTCGGACCGCAACCGGATCGAGCACCCGTTCCGCCGTTCCGACCGAGCCGAGGTCCGGCTCGACGGTGTCGACGGTGACGGTGAGCGTGGTGGCCTCGTTCACGTGGCCCTCGGCGTCGCGCACCCACAGGTGCACGTAGCGCACGCCGTCTTCGCCCGCGATCAGGTTCCAGCCGCGCGAGGTGGCGTAGGGCAGCCAGGAGCCGCCCGTGCAGGGCGCAGGCGCGGCGGCGTCGTCGTCGTTCACGATGCACATCGACATCGAAGCCGTGCCGCCCGCGTCGCTGGCGGCGATCTGCAGGGTCACGGCGAGCGAGGGCGAGAAGCCGAGCGCGGACGGGAACTCGCCGCCCGTGCCCTGGGCCGCGAACAAGCTCGTGACCGGAGGCGAGGGATCCGCTTCCTGGGACACGCTGAACGTCACGCCGAAGGCCTTGACGGTGCCGGTGCGCGCCGGGTTGCCGTAGTTGTCATCGATCACGAGCTGCACGACGCGACCGCTCGGGTTCGACACGGTGATCCAGGGTGCCGCACTGTTGTCGATCAGAGCCGGACAGCCCGCTTCGATCTCGACCGTCGCATTGCGCGTGCCGCCCTCCGCATCGAGCGCGAACGAGGACGGCGTCGCAGCCGCGCCCCGGCAGTCGCCGAGCGAGTTGGGCAGGAGCAGGCGGGGCGTGCGCACCTGATTGCGCGCGTCGAGCACGAGCGGGCCGCCGACCAGACGGGCCGCGGCGCGCTCGATGCTCTCGGGCTCTGCGTCGTTGCGGTGGCCGGCGTAGAGGATGGCGAGACCGGCCGCAGCGTGGGCCGTGGCCACCGAGGTGCCGGTCTGGGCCGGCAGCGTGGCCGTGCAGGTGCCCGTCCCGCACGTATCGGCCGCGCAGGACTCGCCCGCGTCGGGTCCGCCGACACACACGCTGTCGGTGAACGTGCACTCGCCGTCCGGGCAGTTCGCATCACTCGTGCACAGCGCGCCCTCTGCCGCTCCGCCGACGCACAGACGGCTCGAGAGCGCATCGACGTCGACGGCGAGGCCGGGCGCAAGCAGGTCGAGATCCACGCTGGAGTTGCTGTTGCACAGCACGCCGTTCGGGTCGCTGCCCGACTGGGTGCAGGTGCCCGAGCCCTTCGTCAGCACGCTATCGGTCGTGGCCTTGCCCTGCACGGCGCCCACGGAGATCACACCCGGCAAGCAGGCGGGGGCGGACAGGGCCCCGGTCGCGCCCGCATTGCCCGCAGCCACCACGGTCACGATGCCGGCCGTACGCAGCAAGCTGACCGCGGTCTCGATGGAGCCGGCGGCGGCGCGGCAGGCCGTCAGGTCGCTGTAGGTCGTGGTGGTGCCGAGGCTCAGGCTCACCACGTTCACGCCGTAGCTCGGGTCGGGAGCAGCCAGGGTCGCGATCTCGGCCGTGGTCAGCTCGTAGGCGTACAGACGCAGCTCGTCGAGGGCGCCCACGAAGGCGCCTCCCCCTGCGAGCAGAGAGCAGACACTCAGGTTGGTGGCGTCCGCGAGCGCCGTGACGCCGGGGGCCGTCGCGCTGCCGCTCAGCACGCCGTTCACGTACACCTTGAGCGCGCTGGTCGTGCTGCCGCGCTTGCGCGTCGCGACCACATGGGTCCACGCGCCGCTGTTCACGGTCGCGCTCGACACGGCCGTCGTGTCGGTGGTGCCGCCCGTGCCGAAGGCGATGCGGTTGCCCAGCAGGCTGACGCCGAAGTCCAGCGTGGAGCTGGCGAGCGCGCCGTCCACGATGCCCGCGCCCTGGTTCCACACGCTGCCGGTCGAGGCCGTCTGGCTGGTGCGCATCCAGAACGCGATCGAGAAGTCGGCGCTCACGGGGCGTGCGAAGGAGCCGCTGTCGTCGCCGTCACAGCTCAGCGCGTTGCCGTCGTAGCCAGACACCCTGGAGGGTGTTCCCGTCCAGGTCAGGGCCTGGGCGCCATCGCCCGCCGGAGAGGAGAGCCCGCTGCTCTCGTCGAACTTGTAGTAGCGCGTCGCCTTCGGTCCCTCGGAGCTGAGGTTGTCGAACACGTGGCTCAGGCCGGTGAGGATCGCCGACGTCGAGGCGGTCGAGTTCACGGTGACGTCGACGTTGTAGAGGTTCGCGGCGGGCGCAGCCTTGCGCATGATGGCCGCCATGGTCGTGGCGTGGTTCGAGTAGGGCTCGACGTTCGCGGCCACGTCCTTGTAGCCGAGCAGGCGGCACGAGCCCGCCGGCGTGGCCACGCCGGTGCAGCCGAGCGCCGGATCGGTCGGGTTCACGCGGCCGTCGACCAGCGCGATGCCCACGCGAGCCGCCTGCCCCGCGCGATCGTAGGAGCCCAGGTGCTCGATGAAGTCCTCGTCGACGTCCGGGTCGTAGCCGAGCTCTTCGGCCACGTCGGCCAGGCCGATGAAGGGCAGGCTCGTGCTGGTCTGCGGCACGAACTGCAGGTCCTCGTACACGCGCCGCACCTCGTCGCGGGCCAGCAGGCGCTCGGCCGCGGCCGTCGAGTCCACGTGCACGAGGGCGAGCGGAAAGCGGCCGAAGGTCTTCACCAGGCGCACGCCTCGTCCCAGGCTGGCCACGACCTGGGCAGACAGCTCCGCGGCCTGGGCAGGGCCGCGCTGCTGCGCGACGGGCTGGCCCAGCTCCACGATCAGCTCCTGGCCCTCGCCGGCGGCGAGCTTCGTGTGCAGGCGCGACCAGAGGGCCGGATCCAGCTTCGCGCGGGGCGCCGCCAGCGCGGAGACCGCAGCGCCGCCGTCCGTGCTGGACGTCTGCTCGGACTGCACGCCCCCATCGAGCTCCCCCTCCAGGCCAGCGCTGCCCTGGTCGCCGGTCGGTGCGCACGACGCAACCAGGCTAGCCAGAACAACTCCAAGTGATCGCGTGTACTTAGCGCGCATGAAAGTTCCCCACGCCCGGCTCGGATGAGCCAGGTTCCGACGACACCCCTGCCCAAATGGTAGGCGGGACAAACTTCCACACCAACGGAAAAAACACAATCACACCAAACTCGGTATGGAGGAGTGGCGGGAGTCGCCCACACGCGCACGGGCAGCTGCAGTGTCGGAGCAGGAACGCCTCGCGATCTCGGCCTGCGGGGTGAGTGCTGCCCCCAAGCGAGCACGGGAGCCCTGGCTCGGACGCGGGATGCGGGTCGCTTTCCTGGCCTGGATTTGCCTACTTCGTCAGGAAAGCAGGACAGCGAATGTCAGCATGGACACGCCACGCCTGTGAGGGTCCGCGACACCTACACCGCGCAGCAGCGCAGATCGGTCGGGGCACCCGGCGCAGGCGGGGGGACGCGTGGTAGCGTTGGAGAAACGCACTGTTCCGGGGGAAGTGTTCAGCCCAGGGAGGCCCATGGAAGAAGCCGAGTCGGAAGCGCCAAGCCCCGTTCGCATATCCACCGAGGTCGAGATCGAAGACAGTGGCCTGCTGGTCGCCCTGACCGGTCCAGGCGGCAAGAATCTGAAGCCCCTCGAGCGCGCCTTCGACGTCGGCGTCGGGCTGCGCGGCAACACGATTCGCCTGGTTGGACACCCCAAGTCGGTCGCCCTGGCCGAGCGCACCATCGCAGAGCTCCTCGAAGTGGTGCGGCGCGGCTCGCACCTGGGCGAGCGCGAGGTGGAGCGCAGCATCGACACCCTGCGCCGTCATCCCGAGGTCAAGCTCTCGGAGATGATGGACGACGTGGTCGTGGTGGGCACCGGCAAGCGCGGCGTGAGCCCCAAGGGTGTCGCGCAGCAGCAGTACGTGCGCGCCATGCGCAGCCACGACGTGGTGTTCGGCGTGGGACCGGCAGGTACGGGCAAGACCTACCTGGCCATGGCAGCCGCGGTCTCGGCCCTGCTTGCGCGCAAGTACAAGCGCATCATTCTCACGCGTCCTGCGGTGGAGGCAGGCGAGAAGCTCGGCTTCTTGCCGGGCGACCTGGCGGAGAAGGTGAATCCCTACCTGCGGCCGCTCTACGACGCGCTCCACGACATGATGGACGCGGAGCGCGCCCAGGACCTGCTCGCGCGCGGCACCATCGAGGTGGCGCCCCTCGCCTTCATGCGCGGTCGCACGCTGAACGGCAGCTTCGTCATCCTGGACGAGGCCCAGAACACCACCATCGACCAGATGAAGATGTTCTTGACGCGCCTCGGCTACGACTCGAAGGCGGTCGTCACCGGCGACGTGACCCAGGTCGACTTGCCCGATGGCAAGCGCAGCGGTCTGTCGGACGCCATCCACCTGCTCGGCGACGTGGAGGGCATCGCCATGTGCCGCTTCACCGACGTCGACGTGGTCCGCCATCCGATGGTCCAGCGCATCGTGCGCGCCTACGAGGCCCGGGCCGCGCTCAAGCAGCGCGAGGACGAGGCCCGTGACGAGGCGCGCGAAGAAGCACGGAACGCGCGCATCCGGGCCCGCGAGCTCCGTGATGCGCGCGAAGACGAGAACGACTGAGGAGCGGCCATGCCCATCTACGACGGCGTCTTCGACCTGATTGGCAGGACGCCGCTCGTACGCCTGCGGCGCCTGTCCCCCGAGGGCGGCGCCGAGGTGTGCGCCAAGCTCGAGAGCAAGAACCCGGGCGGCAGCGTGAAGGACCGACCGGCCCTGGCGATGCTGCTCGCGGCCGAGCGTGAGGGCAAGCTCAGGCCCGGCGCCACCTTGATCGAGGCGACCAGCGGCAACACCGGCATCAGCCTGGCCATGCTGTCGGCGGCGCGCGGCTACCGCTGCATGCTCGTGATGCCGGAAGACGCGAGCATGGCGCGGCGCCTGTTGCTGCGCTCCTACGGCGCGGAGCTGGTGCTCACGCCGGCGATCGAGGGCATGGCCGGCGCGGTGTCGAAGGCGGAGGGACTCGTCCGTGAGACGCCCGGCGCGTTCATGCCCAACCAGTTCGAGAACCCGAAGAACCCCGACGCCCACGCCTACAGCACCGCCGAGGAGATCTGGGCCGATACCGAGGGCAAGCTCGACGTCTTCGTGGCCGGGGTGGGAACTGGCGGCACACTCAGCGGCGTGGCGCGGGTCCTGTCCCGGCGTCTGCCGAACCTGCGCGTGGTGGCCGTGGAGCCGCGCAGCAGCGCCGTGCTGAGCGGTGGCGAGCCCGGTTTGCACGGCATCCAGGGCCTGGGCGCGGGCTTCGTGCCGCGCGTGCTCGACCGCTCGCTGATCCACCAGGTGCTCACGGTGACGGACGTTGCCGCCGAGCGCACTACACGTCGCCTCGCCCACGAAGAGGGACTACTCGTGGGCACCTCGTCCGGTGCGAACGTGTACGCCGCGCTGGAGCTGGCCAAGACCCTCGCACCGGGTCAGCGCGTGGTCACCGTGCTTTGCGACAGCGGCGAACGATACTTCTGAACACTGGCAATTCGGCGAACAGTTTCGGTATCTTTGCTGTCATGCACAAGACCGGGCCGCGCAGCGCCCGCAGGCACGTACGAGGGCCCGTTCGCCGCGACAGAAGGGCCCATGAAGCGCGCTGCTTCTGGTTCGGCTGCTTCGCACTTCTGTTTGCGCTCTGGCAGAGCTCGCACGCGAGCGCCCAGTGCATCGATGAGGCGATCCGCGACGAGCTCAACGCCCGCAGGCAGTATCGCGGCGTGCAGGAGCGGCTGTTCCAGAAGGCGCGGCGTCACGAGCTGAGCGCACTCGGCGGCGTGTACGCGGCCGATCTCATGTCGTCGTCCTATCTCGTGGGCGGCGCTTACACGTTTCACTTCAGCGAGGACCTCGGACTCGAAGCGAGCTTCGGCTACACGCGCTCGAAATCCGAGATCGTGAAGCTGATCGAAGACAAGCTCGCCACGGATCTCGTGCGCGAGGACGTGCCCGTCTACATCTACGAGGGCCACCTCGTGTGGAGCGTGGCCTACGGCAAGATGCGCTGGTTCGGCAGCCACATCAGCCGCTTCGACTTCAACCTCGTGCTGGGTGGCGGCATCACGGACAACAGCTCGGCGCGCGGGCTCACGTTCAGCGGCGGGCTCGGCTTCAAGTTCTACCCGACCAGCTGGCTCGGCGTGCGCGTGGACCTGCGCGATCAGGTGCTCGCGCAGGAGCTGCTCGGCGAGTCGCGCATCGTGAACAACCTGATCGCGACCCTGGGTCTGTCGGTCTTTCTGCCGTTCGGCTTCTGAGCTCGGGAGGGTTCCCCATGAAGCAGACACTCACACTCTCGCTCGTGCTCCTGTTCGCGGCCTCGGCCCTGGCGCAGGACCCACCCGCGCCGCCCGCAGAACCTGCGGCGGCGCAGCCCGCACAGGCGGCGCCCGAACAGGCGCCCGCCGTCGAAAAAGGCGTGGACGTGAGCGCGCTGACCGCGGAGCTCTCGATCGTGCTCGATGAGCTCACCCAGGCCCGCGCGCGCGCCTCGGTGCTGGTGAAGGCGCTGTTTCGTACGCAGGTCGAAGTGTGGGTGGCGCGGCGCGCGGACGACCAGCGCATGACGCGCATCCAGCTGAAGCTGGACGGGATTCCCGTGCACGACTCCGACGGCTCGGCGGTGGCCCGGGAAGAGGCGCGCCTGTTCGCGGGCCATGCGGCGCCGGGCGTGCACGAGCTGACCGTGCTGGTGAGCGAGGAGTCGAAGCACAACAGCACGTACACGTACACGCGCGAAGAGCGCTACCGCTTCGAGATCAAGAAGGACACCAACACGCGCATCGAGCTGCTGCTGCGCGACGACTCGGACATGGCCGAGGAGCTGCCCGAGGACGACGAGGGCGAGTATCAGGTGCAGACGCGCGTGCGCATCGAGCGCACGAAGCTGGGCGAGGACTGAGTGCGGCCTATCTGGGCGAGTCTGCTTTCGCTGTGCGTGCTGGGCGCGAGCGCCGTGCGTGCACAGGACGGTGCGAGCGCCGTGCCGGCCCCTGTGCCGGTGCAGGACGACCAGGGCGACCGCACCTTGCTCGACGGGCACCTGCGTCTGCTCGCCGAGAAGAAGCTCGGGCCCACGCCTGCCCAGAACGTGGAGGAGCTCACGGCGCTGATCGACGCGGCCCAGCGTGCGCTCGTGGATGGCCGCAAGGACGAGGCCCACGACCTGCTCGTCGAGGTGGTGGAGGGGCCGCGCTTTCACGACTTCGCGTCGCTGCCCGAGTATCACGCGGCCGAGCTGTTGCTGGCGGGCTCGCTGCTCGAGCGCCACGCCGTGAAGAGTGCCCAGCGCGTGATCGATCACGTGCTCACCCAGGGGCCCGACACGGCGGCCTTCGGTCCCGGCTACCGGCGCGCCGTCGACATCGCCCTGGCGCGCGGCGACCTGGCCGCCTCGGCGACGCATCTCGAAGGGCTCGTGAAGGGCGCCCTGCCCGAGGACTCCGCGAACGAGCTCAACTACCTGAAGGCGCGCGCGGCCTACGAGGCGGGCGACCTCGAGGAAGCGAAGCGCGGCTTCGGACGGATCACGAAGAAGAGCCGCTTCTACGCGAGCGCCCAGTACCTGCTCGGTGCGATCGCCGCCAAGCAGCGCAACTTCAAGGAAGCCGAGACGCGCTTCTGCAGCGTGACCGAGGCCGGCAAGGACGACGCCTACTCGTTCTACGTGGACGGCCGCTTCTTCCCGGTGCGCGACCTGTCCACCATGGGGCTCGGGCGCGTGGCCCACGAGACGGGCCGGGCGAACGACGCGTTCTACTACTACTTCCAGGTGCCGAACGACTCGGAGAAGGTGGCCGAGGCGCTGTTCGAGGCCTCCTGGGCCAGCTACGAGGGCGGCGATCACGACGCGGCCCTGGACGGGCTCGACCAGCTGGATGCACGCTTTCCGCGCTCGGCACACGCGGCGGAGGCGGCCGTGCTGCGCGGCTACGTGCACCTGTCGCGCTGCGAGTTCGCCGAGGCCGAGAAGCACCTGCTCGCCTTCGAGAAGACCTTCACGCCGGTGCTCCGGCAGATCGACGGAGCGCTCGACAGCGGCTCGCGCAGGAAGAGCATCTACGGCGATCTGGTGGCACGCGAGGGCAGCATCGAGCGCATGCGCGAGAGCGCCGAGACGGGTGAGCCCTCGCCGAACAGCCTGCTGCTCGCCCTGGTCGAGGCAGACCCCGAGTTCTATCGCCTGCACGCGCAGATCCGCGCGCTCGACGCCGAGATTGCGCGCACCGGCCAGGTGCCGGACGAGCTCGATGCGGTGGCGCGGCGCGTCCAGAGCAAGGATGCACCGCTGGCGCGGCTCGATCCGGCGCGCGGCGAGGTGGAGACGTTCATGCGCGAGCTGACGGGCGCGCGCGCGGCCATCGACGGCTTCTCGCGCGAGGTGTCGATGCTGTCGGCCGCGGGCGCGAACCGCGAAGAGATCGCGGCCCTGCGCGAGCTGCGGCGCAAGCTCGACGCTCGCGTGGAGGAGATCGAGGGCAAGCTGCGCGCCGCACTGCGCGAGGGCGGCACCCCGAGCGCACGCCCGGAGTCGCGCGACCTGGTGCTGCGGCTCGCGGAAGATCGCGCCTACGTCGAGGAAGTGCGGCGCACGGCACGCAGGCTGCGAACGCAGCTCGAAGAAGCGGCCGACCGGGCCGGCGAGCGCTCCCTGCGCGCCATGCGCGAGCGGCTTGCGAGCGAGCTGCGGCGGGCACGGATCGGCCGCATCGATGCCGTGATGGGCGCCAAGCGTCAGGTGGAGCTGCAGGTGGAGAGCCTGGCGGCCGGACGCTTCCCGCCCGAGCTCACCGATCCCCTGCGCATGCAGAGCCTGTTGCGCGACGACGAGGAGTACTGGCCCTTCGAGGGCGAGGACTGGCCGGACGAGTTCGAAGAGCGCTACGCCGACGAGGACGAGGAATGAGCTGCGTGAAGGCGCTTCTGCTGCTCTGCTTGCTGGCGCTGCCCGTGCGCGCGCTGGCCGAGGGTAAGGGCAAAGGCAGCTTCGGAGCGCCGGTCGAGGAGCGCAAGGTCACCTCGGGCATGGACAAGAGCGACATGGAGCGCCTCGATGCGAACGCGCGCCGTGCGGCGTCCGAGCCCTCGAACGAGCTCGAGGCACGTCACTACTTTCGCGATCGCCCCGACGCCCTGGGCGGTCACGCACGGCAGCGCGAGGAAAAGCTGCTCGCGGAGCTGCTCGCGGACCGCGAAGGCAAGGTGCTCGCGCGCCGCAACGAGGCCATCCGGCTGCTCGAGCGCTTCATCGCCGAGGAGCCCGAGCAGGCCAGCGAGATGCCCGACGCGCTGCTGCGCCTGTCCGAGCTGACCTGGGAAGTGGCCCGCGCCGAGTACCTGATCGCCTTCGAGGCCTGGCAGAAGGTGCCGGAGAAGAATCGCTCGAAGGATCCGCCCCAGCCCGAGTACGAGCGCACGCTGGCCCTGTACGAGCGCATCCTCACGAAGCACAAGGACTTTCCGCGCACCGACTTCGTGCTGTACATGAAGGCGTTCACGTCCATGGAGCGCGGCGAGAACGACGCGGCGCTGGCGCTGTTCAGGCGCATCCTCGACGAGTATCCGAACAGCGCCTTCGTGCCCGATGCACACATGGCCCTGGCCGAGCACATCTTCAACAGCGAGTACGACTTCCAGCGCGCGCTGGCCGAGTACGATCGCGTGCTCGAGCATCCCGAGAGCGAGCTGTACGATCTGGCGCTGTTCAAGAGCGCCTGGTGTCTGTGGCAGCTCGGCAACAAGACCGACGCGGCGATTCGCTTTCGCAAGGTGCTCGACATCGACGGCGAGCGCACGGCCGGCACCGAGAAGAAGCGGCTCAAGGAGCTGCAGAGCGAGGCGCTCGAGTACCTGATCCAGGTGTTCACGGAGGACGAGCGCAACCGCGCCGCGGACGTGCGCCGCTTCCTGTCGGAGATCGGCGGCGAGCGCCACGTGGAGCGCGTGCTCATGCGCCTGAGCGCGACCTACTACGACCAGGCGCGCTTCGACCAGGGCATCGAGGCCTACGAGCTCCTGCTCTCGCTCGATCCGTCGCACAAGCGCGCGCCCCAGTACCAGCTGGCCATCGCGCGCGGCTACATGGCGCTCGACGCGTTCCCGAAGGCGCTCGATGCCTATCGCAAGCTGGCCACGGACTACGCGCCCGCGAGCACCTGGGCCACGCAGCAGCCCGATCCGGAGGCAGCGAGCGAGGCCTGGGCCATGATCGAGCGGGCCATCCGCGAGCAGGCACTCACGCTCCACGAGCTCGGCCAGCGCGACGACCGCAAGGAATACTTCGAGCGCTCGGCCGAGATGTATCGCGTGTACCTGAAGCACTTCGACGACTCGAAGGACAGCTACCGGCTCACGTTCTATTTGGCGGAGATCCTGTTTCACCGGCTCGGTCAGAACGCGGAAGCCGGCGACATGTACCTGGCGGCGGCGCGCAAGAACCCGAAGGGCGAGCTCACCAAGGACGCGCTCTACAACGCAATCGGGGCGTTCGAGCGCATTCGCGAGAAGGAGATCGTGCGCTGTACCGCGCAGCCGGCAGCGCCCTGCCCCGAGACCGAGAACGACCAGAAGTTCTCCCAGGCCATCGAGCTGTATGCCCAGTACTACCCGAACGACCCGGACTTGCCCGAGATCCTGTTCCGTCAGGGCAAGCTGTACTACGACCGGCACATCTACGACCCGGCCGTGCGCATGTTCGGGCAGCTGCTCGATCGCTTCCCGAACAGCCCCTACGCGGCGGACGCGGGCGAGCTGGTGCTGGACAGCTTCAATCGCTCGTCGGACTACGAGAACATCGACCGCTGGGCGCGCAAGCTCAAGACGGCGCCCGCGTTCAAGGGTGCAGAAGCCCAGAAGCGCCTGGATGGGCTGATCCTGGGCGCCGCGTTCAAGCTGGGCGAGCAGCTCGCCGGCAAGGGTGAACACGAGAAAGCGGCCGAGGCCTACGTGCGCGCCGCCGACGAGTTCCCGAACGACGCGCGGGCGCCCAAGGCTTACTACAACGCGGGGCTCGAGCTGCAGCGCGCAGGCAAGCTGAAGCGCGCGGACGAGGTGTACACACACCTGGTCGACAAGTACCCGGGCTCGGAGGAGGGCGCGCTGGGCGCCTGGAACGGCGCGCAGATGTACGAGTCCATCGCGCAGTTCCGCGATGCGGCGCGCTACTACGAGGCCTACGGCGAGCGCTTTCCGAAGGCGCCCAAGGCCGTGGATGCGGGCTACAACGCGGTCTTGCTGCGGCTGTCGGCGCGCGACTACGACGCGGCGGTTGCAGCGGGCAAGCGCTTCAACACGCGCTTTCCGCGCGAGGCCGCCGTCGACGACGTGTACTTCCTGATCGGTCGCGCCCACGAGGGCAAGAAGCAGTACGACGACGCGGCCAGCACCTATCGCGAGTACATCCGGCGCTCGAAGAACCCGGACAAGCGCGTGGAGGCCCACACGCGGCTCGGCCAGGTGCTGCTCGCGGCGGGCCAGCGCAAGGCGGCCGACGACGCCCTGAGCGCCGCGGTCAGCGAGGCGAAAAAGAGCCGCGGCCGCCTGAAAGAGGGGCGCTACTACGCCGCCCAGGCGCGCTATCTGCAAGGCGACGAGGCCCTGCGCGAGTTCGACGAGATCAAGATCGAGGGCGACCTGCGCGGGCTCGCGGCGCGCCTGAAGCAGAAGGCGAAGCTGCTGGGCAAGGCTGCGGGCATCTACGCCGAGGTCGTGGAGTTCGAGGTGGCCGAGTGGGTCACGGCCGCGCTCTACAAGATCGGCCGGACCTACGAGCTGTTCGCCAAGGCCCTGAACGACGCGCCGCTGCCCGAGGGACTGAACGAGGAGGAGCAGCAGGTGTATCGCGATCAGCTGTCCATGTTCGTGGTGCCCATCGAGGAGCGCGCGCTCGAGGCCTACGAGGGCGGCTATCGCAAGGCGCGCGAGCTCGGCATCTACAACCAGTGGACGGTGCTGATGCGCGAGGGCCTGACGCGCATGAACGACGTGGAGTACCCGCCCATCCGCGAGCTCGGCGGCGAGCTGTCGCGGGGGACGCCGCTCAAGCAGGGGGTGGTGATCGAGGGGGTTCGCGCGCGGGAGACGGGTACGAAGACGAGTACGAAGACGAGTACGAGCACGAGCACGGCTACGAGTACGCGCACGCGCACGGCTACGCCCACGCCTGCGAGTGCGCGGAAGAATGGGGCGAAGCCATGAGGTGGGTGGCGCTTTTGTTGCTGGCCGCCTGTGGAGGAACCGTCGTGCAGGAGACGACGGCCGAGAAGGCTGCGCCGCCGAATGCGGAGGCGGTGCGGCTGCTCGTGGCGGGGGCCGACCAGCTCAAGGGCGGGTCGCCGCAGCGGCTGGCGCGGGCAAAGGAGCTGCTCACGAAGGCGATCGCTCAGGCGCCGAATCTCTGGGAGGCGCACTACGACCTGGGGCTCGTGGAGCGGCGGCTGGGCAATCTCGATGCGGCGCGCAGCTCGTTTCTGAAGGCCCGTGAGCTCGCGAAGAGTGCGCCGGAGCCGACCCTCGCCCTGGCCGAGTGCGAGCTCTCGCGGGGGGAGCTCGAGGCCGCGACGGATCTCCTGCAGGGCTTCGTGGCGAGCGCGCCGGACGACATCGAGGCGCGCCTCGCGCTCTCGGCCGTGGCGCGCGAGCAGGGCAATCTGGAGCTCGCGCTGTCGGCGGCGCGCGAGGTGCTGGTGCGCAATCCCAGCGAGACGCGCGCGCTCGTGGAGGTGGGCCGCGTGTACCGCGCCCAGGAAGAGCTCGACGTGGCGGAGCTGGTGCTGGAGAAGGCGCGCGCCATCGACGACAAGAGCGCGGCCGTGCGCAACGAGCTCGGACTGCTCGCCCTCGACCGCGGCGACACGCAGCTGGCGTTCACGCACTTCGCAGCCGCACGGGAGCTCGACCCGCGCTACCTGCCTGCCCACATGAACCAGGGCTCCGTGCTGCTCAAGGCGGGCGACTTCGATGCCGCGGAGCGCGCCTACCGCGCGGCGCTCGCCATCGAGGCCGACTCCGCCGAGGCATCGATCGGGCTGGCCATCGCCCTGCGCGGCCAGAACAAGCACAAGGAAGCGAAGGGGCTGTACGAAAAGGTGCTCGCGGCCGAGCCCGGGCACCTGGCGGCGCTGTACGACCTGGGCATACTCGAGGCCGAGTTTCTCGAGCAGCGCAAGCAGGCCCTCGGCCACTTCGAGAAGTTCCTCGCTCTCGCCCCGAAGAGCGATGCCCACCGCAGCAGCGCGGAGCGCTATGTTCAGGATCTCCGGATGGCCCTCGGGAGCCCCACGCCATGACGTCGCGAACTCGTACGGGTCTCTTTTTCTCGCGCACCCGGGCGCGCGCTGGGATGTGCGTGCTGGTGGGCGTCCTGTCGTTCTGGGGCGCGCTGCCCGAGGCCGTGTTCGCGCAGGAGCCGTCCTCGGTTCAGGCCGAGAAGCGCGCCCAGCGCAAGAAGAAGCGCGCGGACAAGCGCAAGAAGCAGCAGCGGGCGGAGAAGCGAGCCGAGGCCAAGCCGGCCGCGGAGCCCAAGGCTGAACCGAAGCCCGGCGACAAGGGTACTACGTCTGGCAAGGGTCCCGGCCAGGCCCCCTCCGCCCGCGACGCGGCCCAGGCGGCCGCCCGGGAAGCAGCCCAGGGTGTGGACGCAGAGATCGTGAAGGAAGGCGACACGAGCGTGAAAGTGATGCAGTTCACCGGCCTCGACATCGAGGGGCGCCTCAAGTCGCCACAGCTTCTGTACTTCGTGAACCGAGTGCGCGCCGAGTTCGATCGGCCGCGCCTGCCGCACCGCTCGTTCATGCCCGAGGTCGAGCGCTCCACCGAGGCGGAGCCCCTGCGATGACCATCACGCTGCAGCGAACGCGCGTGCTGCGCGTGGCCATGGTCTGGAACCAGACGGTGCTCGCGGAGCACACGCTCGACGAGCCACGTGCAGTGGTGCTCGGCTACGGACCCGAGGCCCTGTTTCCCTTGCCCGAGGCCCAGGCGGCCCGCGGCGACTTCACGCTACTCACACCTACGGGTGATTCATACGGACTGTTCCTGCCGCCCGACGCACGCGGCGCGCTGTGGATCCGTGGTCAGCGCCTCGAGGTGCGCGACCTGGTGGTGTCGAATCCGAGCGTGAGCCTGGGCGAGACCGACTACGGCGTGATCAGCCTGGGCTCCACCAGCTACTTCTTCCAGCAGGTCAGGCCGGCGCCGCGCCCGAAGCGCGTGATCGCCTCCCTCGACGGCGACACGGCCACGAGCTTCGGCCTGTCCCTGTTCGTGCACGTGTGTGTGCTGCTGCTGATGCTGCTCGCCCAGAAGCACTTCGAGAAGGAGCAGAGCCTGGAGCTGCCAAGCGAGCTGATCAGCAAGTTCCTGATCAGTCCGCCGCCCGACGACATCCTCACCCAGCTGAAGAAGGACGCGGGCGACGGCCTCGAGAACGCCGGCCTGCGGGAGCGCGACGAGGGCGGCAGCAAGAAGACCGAGGGCGACGAGGGCAAGGTCGGCAAGCAGGACGCGCGTCAGAAGCAGACCGAGATCACGGGCGAGCGCACCGGCGAAGTGGTCACGAAGGTGCGCGGCATGGGCTTGCTCGGCGCGCTCTCCGGCGGCGATGCACTCAAGGGCGCCCTCGACGTGCCGAGCGTCGGCGACATGCTCAGCGGCCTCGGCTCCATGCGCAACGAGCTCGGCGCGGGCTCGGGCGGACGCGGGCTGCGCGGCGTGGGCGGCGGCGGCGGCGGCGAGGGTCAGGGCGGCCTGTTCGGCGGCGGCGGCCTGGGTACGGGCGTCGGCAGCGGCTCGGGCGCAGGCGGCGGACGGGGCAGCGGCGGTCCGGGCGGGCGCGGCGAGGGCTCCGGCAAGGGCCGCGGCGAAGCCAAGGTGTCGGTGCAGCCGGGCACGCCCCAGGTCAGCGGCTATCTCTCGGCCGAGCAGATCAATCGTGTGGTGAAGGCGAACCAGGCGGCCCTGCGCTACTGCTACGAGAGCGAAGTGCAGCGCCAGCGCAGCCTGCGCGGCAAGGTGGTCATCCAGTGGCGCGTCGATCGCGCGGGCGCGGTGCCCACGGCACGTGTGGCCTCGAGCACGCTCGGTGATCCGCGCGTGGAGGGCTGCATCGTGCGTCAGGTGCGCAAGTGGCGCTTCCCTCAGCCCGACGGCGGCGAGGTCTCCGTCATGTATCCCTTCATCTTCGGCGTGGGAGGCTGACGTGCGGCGCCTGACTGCGACCTTGCTCGTGCTCTCGCTCGGCGGCTGCCTGCTCGAGGAGCAGCGCTACGTGGTCGAGAACGAGGCCGTGGCGCTCACGGAAGACACTCCCGTGGCCTTCGTCGACGAGGACGACAACGAGTTCTTCGTGGTGCAGCGCCGCTTCGAGTTCCCCATCTCGCGTCCCACCGATGGCCAGCTCATGTCGCTCAGCCAGGAGGCCCAGGGCATGAACCTGCCCTTCGCGCGCCTGCCCTGGGTCGAGCGCGACGACGTGGAGCTGGTGGTCGACTACACGCTGGCAAACCTCGGCACGACCACGCTCGTGGCGGGCATCACGCTCGACGGCGAGAGCGAGTTCTTCGCCTACACGCCCGGCCAGGAGGACTTCCACCAGTGGGAGCGGCGCGTGGAGCTCGGACCACGCAAGCGCGTCACGGGCAGCATCACCGAGCTGGAGATGGACGAGGTCGCCATCGACCTCGCCACGGTCGTGAACGGTGCCCCGAACTCGAACCTGGTCGTGCAGTTCCAGAGCCAGTCGGGCCGCGACCCGCGTGTCGCGGCCTACGTGCCGAAGGTGGTGCCCGCGCTCGTGGCCCTGCGCTTCGGGCTGATCACGAATCAGGCAGCCAACGTGGTGCTCGAGGTCTCCGTACGCGCCCAGGATCATGGCAAGCGTATCGCCGCGAGGGGTGAAACACGCTGGGACCTGCCCGTCCCCATGGACTTCGTTCCGGTCGTGCCCGAAGAGGAATGATGCGCTCGACCGTGTGCAGGCTGCTCGCCGTCGTGACCACGCTCGCCCTGGGTGCGCCGCTGTATGCCCGCGCACAGGCGCCGGAAGCGCCCGACCTGCAGGCCGGCGAGGAGGTGGAGGAGGCGCCCGATCCCACGCGCCTCGACGTCTCGCGCCTGCCGCCCGAGGCCGCCGAGATCACGCGCGAGCTGTACGCGCAGGGCCTGTTCCTCGAGGCCCAGCTCGGCGTCGCGGGCTTCTTCGGAGACGCGGCCGAGGTGAGCCAGCCAGGCCCGCGCCTGGCCATCGTGCTCGGCTACGAGCTGGCCACCTGGGTGAGCATCCTGGTCGAGCTCGAGGGCTCGCTCCATCAGACCAAGAATCGCCCGCCGCCTGCCCATACCGTCTACGAGCTGGCCGGCGCGGCCGCGGGCGTGAAGTTCTCGATCCCGTTCAACGCGCGCGCGGCGCTCTGGCTGAGTGGCCTGGCGGGCGTGGTCTGGTCCGGGGGCGACGTGCTGCGCGGGCTCGGCTTTCCCGACGCCCACAAGCTCGGCCTCGACTACGGCGGCGAGCTCGGCTTCGACTGGCACGTGCGCTCGCCCCACCACTCGCTCGGCGTGCTCGGAGGTACACGGATGTATCCGTCGCTCGCGCGCACGGGCACGACCGTGGGCAGCTATGGCTCCGCGTACCTGCGCTACGTGTTCTGACGGGTCAGGCGAGCACGTCGCGAATCGAGGGGTCCTTCTCGAACTGTGCCGCCGCGTAGGGGCAGGTGGCGGTGATGCGCGTCTTCGTGTCACGGGCCCAGGCCACCGCCGCATCGAGCAGCTTGCGCGCCACGCCCAGGCCACGCAGGGCCTCGTGCACCTCGGTGTGGTCGATGATCACCAGCGCCGGGCCCGTGCGCGAGTAGGTCATCTCGGCCAGGCGCACGCCCTCCTTCGCCACGAAAAATGCCCCTCGTCCGTCGCTCTCCTCGTGCTCGATCGCGATGCTCGCCGCCATCTCGACCCCCTTTCGTCCCGAAGCTTGGCGCCACCGGCGTCCCGCGTCGACGCGGAGCGTGCGTGCGCTGCCATACACTCCGTGCCGGCCACCCCCACGAAGGCGGACTCCAGGAGCCGGCGCCCGTGCGTGAAGGCCACTACGATCGTACGCTTCGTCCGTGACGTGGCGACTCTTCTGGGCATCCCTGCTCGGCACCGCTGCCGTGGCTGCCCCCATGAGCGCGAGCGCCTTCTGCCGTAGCACCACCGCGCCGCGGCTGGCCGGTGTGTGTCCGGAGCCCTGCATCACCGAGGGCCTGCCCCTGGCCTGGCAGTATCCCTACGCCACCTACACGCTCAACGAGCGCGGCTTTCCCGACCTGGACGAGGCCACCGTGCGCCAGGTGCTGGGCCGCTCCTTCGCGCAGTGGAACAACATCACCTGCAACACCGAGACGGGCAGCGTGCCGATCGGGCTCGACGTGCAGTCCGACGGGAAGACCACCTCGCTCGAGGTGGGTCCCGATGGCGACGAGCCGAATCAGAACGTGATCGTGTACATCGACGGCGACTCCTGGACCGAGCAGGGCCTGAGTGAGGCGGCCTTCGCCCTGACCGCCGTCTGGTACGACCGCAACGACGGCGAAATCCTCGGGGCCGACATGCACTTCAACGGCGGCATGGGCCGTCTGACGATCTGTCCGGACGAGGGCTGCGCGGTCGGCGACGTGGATCTCGAGAACGTGACCACCCACGAGATCGGACACTTCATCGGACTCGCGCACAGCAGCACCGAGGGCTCGACCATGTGGTGCTCGGCCAACGTGAGCGAGACCGAGAAGCGCACGCTCGGTGAGGACGACATCGCGGGCGCCTGCGCGGCCTATCCGCCGGGCGCGTTTCGGGCGGGTCCGCGCACGGCGCGCGGTAGCTGCGCCCTGGCCGTGCCCTCGCCCGACACGTCTTACCTTTGGCTGCTCGCCCTGGGCCTGCTCGGACTCGTCGCACGCGCGCGTCGCACGCGCTGACCCGTACGCGGCAGCAAGACGGGAGCGCATGCCCGGAGCGCGTCCGGACGCTCCTCACATGTGGACGAGACACACCTTTGCCCGCCTTGCAGGCACTGCCTCATAATCTGGCGGTCGATGCTGAACCTCTCCGGGCCCCCTGTGAAACTCGAAGTTGGCGGTGTGGCCGCGGAGTATGCGTTCGGCTACCTGGGCAGCGTGCTGCTCGTCCAGTGGCGTACGGGCGTCACGCTGGAGGGTGTGCAGGGCGTCGCGCGCTATCGCGACCGGCTCGCCAGCGCAGGCAGGCTGATGGGCGCGCTGCACGTCGCAGAGGAAGGCATCTCCATGCCTGCGCCGCACGTGCGGGCGGAGGCCGCGGTCGCCTTGCGCAACGGCACGCGGGCCTCGGCCTGCGCGCTCGTGACGACCGGCAGCGGCTTCGGCGCGAGCGCGGTGCGCAGCCTCGGCACGGCCCTGTTCGCCATGCGCGGGGGTCCGCCCACGCGCCTGTTCGCGACCATTCCCGACGGCTTCACCTGGCTGGTCGGCAAGGTGCAAGCGACGGCCTCCCACGGCGAGCTGGTCACGGCGGTCGAGCAGCTGCGCGCACTGCGCTGAGCTTCGGCCTGCGTCGTCTCGCACGACGCGAGCGTGGGCGTAGACTGCAGCGGTGACGAGGAAGCTGATACTGCTGCGGCACGCGAAGTCGAGCTGGGACGATCCCCGGCTCGCGGACCACGCGCGACCGCTCGCCGCGCGGGGCAAGCGCGACGCACGCCACGTGGGCGAGTATCTCGCCACGAGCGGACTCGAGGTGGACGAGGTGCTGTGCTCGTCGGCCGAGCGCACGCGCGAGACCTGGCAGCGCGTGCGTGCGCGGTTCCCCGGGGCCCCGGAGGCGCGCGTTCTGCCAGACCTCTATCTCCCCACCCTCTCGGGCTTCGTCTCGGCCATCGCCAGTGCCAGGCCAGAGACGCGCACCCTGCTCGTGGTCGGGCACAGCCCGGTGCTCGACGCCTTCGTGCTCAGCCACGCCTGGGGACTCAGCAAAGCCCTGCGCGTGCGCCTGGTCGATGGCCTGCCCACGGGCTCCGTGACCGTGCTGGAGCTGCCCATCGCGAGCTTCTCGGCGCTCACGCGCAAGCGGCGCTGGCGGGCGAAGGTCAGCGCCTTCACCTCGCCGCGTGATCTCGTGCCGAGCGCCCGGCGCCCGCACGAGCAGCCGCTCAAGGGCGAGCGCGTCGAGATCACACGCAAGACCTCCGTGCGCGAGCTGGCCAGCCAGGCGTTTGCGAGCGCGGTGCATCAGGTGCGCGCCAACGCCCACGGCGCGCACCGGGCGGAGAGCGCCGAGTTCGGGCACCATCAGCGCGTGGGCGTGCGACGCCTGCGCCTGTACGTGCGGCTGTTCCGCAAGCTGCTCGGTGCCAGGCGCGCCCGGCACCTGACGCGCGAGCTGCGCTGGCTGTTCCAGGCCCTCGGCGCCCTGCGCGAGCACGACGTGTTCGCCGAGACGCCACAGGGCCAGGCCCTCCTGCACACGCGCAGGCCCGCCCTGGCAGCGCTCGGCAGCGAGCTGCGCAGCGAGCGCAAGCGCAGCCACGAGGTGCTGCAGCACGCGCTCGACAGCACGCGCTACCTGCACCTCGTGCGCGACCTGGTGGCGCTCGAGGCCGAGCTCACGCAGCGCGGCCGGGGCGACGACGAGCGTGCGCGCGACTTCCTGAAGCACGAGCTCGCGCGGCGCTGGAAGCGCGTGCGTGCGCGTGCCAGGCGGCTCGCGCCGGACGACGTCGTGGGGCGCCACGCGCTGCGCAAGGCGCTCAAGAAGCTACGGTATGCGGCGGAGCTCGGCCGCGGGGCCTTCGGACGTCATCGCAGCGCGCGCTTTCTGGACGGGCTCTCGAGCCTCCAGGACGAGCTCGGCGCCCTGAGCGATGAGCAGGCCCATCACGCGCTGCTCGAGCACGCCCTCACGCGCCTCGCTCCCCAGGCGCGCGCAGCGGCCCGAAAGCAGCTGCCCGAGCTCGTGCGCGCGGGCGAGCCGAAGCAGGTGCCCCACGAGGCGCTCGCGCAGCTCAGGCCTTTCTGGCGCTAGTCAGTGGGACTAGGACTGTGGCTCGGGCAGCTCGGGATCCACGTCCGGCGCACGGCCCAGGGCCGCGGCCGCGAGAAACCACAGGCTCGCCAGCGTGCCCCAGGTCAGCCCCACCACCACGCCGCCGTCGATGATGCCGCGCCAGGGCTGGGGCGTGCGGCGCACGAGCAGCACCACGAACGTGATGCCGAGTACCAGGCACCAGTTGGCGATCAGCCGCCGCTTCGAGGCATCGACCAGGGCCATCAGGAACAGCGGCGCCAGGAGCACGCGCTTGCGGGTGGGCTCGCGCTTGAGCAGCACGGCCCGCGCGGCCACACGCGGCGCAAAGGCGCACTGGAAGCCGCGGTAGCCCTCCGCGTAGGCGTTGAACGCCGCGAACCCGCCGTAGGCGAGCCAGTGGCCGGTGCTCATGCCCGAAAGCACCGGCTCGAGCGCGATCGGTGCCAGGCGCACGATGGCCTCGAGCAGCGATGCAAACAACCCCACGACTCCCCAGGCGAGGCCGAATGCAGCAGCGGCGAGGGAGGACGGGGAGCGCGAGGACACTGTCCGCGATTGTTCATGCTGGGCGCGACAGGCTCAAGGGGTCGCGCCGGCGTCGCCGCATTTTCAGCGGGCGAGGTGCGGCAGGAGCTCCTGGAGGCGCGCGGGCCCCAGGGCCTCCCGCAGTGCGCGCTCCTGGGCCGGAGAGAGCCCGCGAGGCACCTGCAGGGCTGAAAGGGCCGGGCAGGCCGAGAGCGACGCGAAGGCCTCCGGAGCGACCTGGCAGTCACCGAGCGTGAGGCGCTGCAGCTGCGGCGGCAGGCCGAGCGCCGCAACGTCGAGCCCGCGCAGCGTGAGCTGCTCGAGGGCGGATGCGCTGGCGAGCGCCTCGAGACCTTCGGCCTGGCCCGTCAGCAGGCGCAGGTCACGCAGCCCGGGCAGCCGGGCGATGGCCCGCAAGTCCTCACGTACGAGCACGCCTTCCTCCACGAACAAGATGTGCAGGGAGCTGTGTGCAAAGGCGCGCAGGTCGGACACGTCACAGGCGACGAGCGCGAGATACTCGAGCGCGGGTAGAGCCGCGAGCTCGGCCAGGGCGCCCGCGCCGAGTGTCAGGTCCGCAAGGGTCAGACTCGAAAGGCTCGTGCTGCGCGCGAGCTCCCGGGCGCCCGCCATGTCGAGCGCCAGATCGGCGAGCTCCAGCACCTCGAGCTTCGCAAGGCGCGCGACGCTGGCAAAGCCCTGGCAGCTCACCGGCGCGCTCTTGAGCGCGAGGCGACGCAGGGCAGGCAGCTCCGCGAGCAGGGCGAGCAAGGCGTCGCTCGACACGCCCACCAGGTCGAGCCGGCGCAGCGGATCGCGGCCCGCACGCAGGCGCGCCTCGGCGAGGATGCGGCCGGGCGGACCGGGCTCACTCGGCATGGGCACGAGCTCGAGGTGCGCGCGGGGCCCGCGCTGCGCATAGGCCGTGAGCGGACGAGCACGTGTCGGCAGGCCGTGCTCCGCGAGCACGCCGCGTGCGCTGCCGTGCTCGGCGAAGAAGGAGCGATTGCGCGCGATGCTGGCCGAAAGGGCCGCCTGGACGAGGTCGGGACGCTCCGGCGCCCCCTCCGGAAAGAACAGGTCGAGGAGCGCAGCCAGCTCGCCCGAGGCGCCGTCTTCGACGCCGTCGACGAGCAGCGCCAGCAGCGCAGGCAGAACGAGCCGCGCGCCCTTCGGGCCGGCCTCGCACACGCGCTCGACGAGGGCGAAGGGCGCGAGCTCGACGGCCCGGCCGTACTTCGCCTCACTCTGCGCCGGATGGGTGAGGGCCTCGCGCACGAGCAGAAGCGCAGGCTCGGACGGCGCCTCGGCGTGCAGATCGCGCAGGGCCGCCGTCAGCCGCACGCAGTAGGCCTCGTCCCGCAGGGCAGCGGGCAAGGCGCGCAGGTCGCCGAGCGTGAACAGGCCGAGCACGAGTCCCAGCCGCGCCAGGGCATCGCTCTCCAGCGCGAACCTGCACAGGAGCCGTGCGCCGACCGATTCATCTGGCTCGTCCGCAAGCTCGGCCACGAGCATGGCAGCGCGGGCCCGTAGCTCGGCGTCGTTGGCCTCGAGCCAGCCCATGCATGTGTCGAGCCGGGCGCGCAGGGCGCGAAACGTGCTCGCCTCTGGCTCGTCGTCGCCGCCGTATGCGAGCTGCGCCATGGTGTGCAGGAGCTCCACGACCTTGCCGCGACCTTCACCCTGCGAGGCGATGTCTACCAGGAACGGCACGGCCTGGGCGCTGGCCTCGGACAGGGACGCGCGCTCGAGGCACAGGCCGTCCCACAGCTGAGCGAGCGCGCGCCTCCGTTCGTCGGCGCTGCCGAAGCCGAGCGCGATCAGGGCGTCTGGAATCGACTCGGCGGGACCGTAATGGTCCGCGATCTCTGCCCAGTCGATCGCGTCGAGAGCCGCCTGCATGGCGGATGCTTCGTGTGTGGTCACGGGTTCGGCTTCGGCTTCTTGGTCGGGGGCTGGCCGTCGGTTTTTTTCTCGTACTTCGCACACGTGGCGGGGGAGAGATCGATGGCAGCTTCCATGTCCCTCTTACCCTGCCCCTTGTTGCCGAGCTTCTTGGCATCGTCGAGGATCTTCTTGTACTCGAGGCAGTCCTGCATGTCCTTGTACTGGGCCGGGCTGAGCTCGTCCTTGTTCCGGTTCGCCCAGGCCTGGGCCTGCGAGCAGCTGCCATCGTGGGGAAAGCCCGGCTCGCCGCCATTCGCCTTGCTCGAGTTGATGGGCTTGTTGAAAGCCGTGCACTTGGCCTTGAGACCGAGCATCGTCTTCACGTCCGCGTTGTTCGAACACCCGCTGTTGGCGCTGCACTTGGTCGGGTCGAAGTCGCCGTAGTCGCCGTTGTAGAGAAAGTGGTAGCAGGTCTTGTCCTTCAGCCCCGTCACCTCGCCTGGATCGTACAGCGTGCTGTCGATGGGTCCCTGGGTCTTGTCGTCGTTCGTGCCGTTGTTCTCGTACCACTTCTGGCACTCGAGGCAGGATTCGCGCTCCGTGTAGAACTCCTCGATCTCGCACTCCTTGCCGAACTCGGCCCGGAAGGCCTTGTACGAGTTCTGTTCGGAGTGGGTCCACTCCTTGTCCTTGCCCTTCCCCTTCCCCTTGCCGGGTGCGTTGGCGGCGCCGGATGGCCTGACGAAGAACTTCGACTTGTCTCCCGGGCACTTGTACTTGATCACCGAGATGTTGACGGTGGCGCCGGGGCCCCACTGCTTCTTGCAACGCAGCTCCAGCGCCTTGTCGCTGGCCGTTCCGTCCGCGCCGTAGGGCACCGAGCACTTCTTGCCCGTGGGCTGCGGCGGCGCCGTGCCGTTGAACACGTTCTTCAAGCCCGGATACTTGTCGAGACCGTGGCCGCTCGTGCACTGATTGAACGTCGCGTTGCAGGCGTTGCTCTGGTTGTCGTTCGGAGGTTTCGGCTTGGCGACGGCCTGCGACGTGCTGCCGATGTCCGGCTCGCTCGCCCGGCTGCGTGAGCGCTGGCGATCCCCGTGCGTGCTCGCGAGCGCCGCCGAGCCGCCGCCCAGCTCCGTGGGCGTCGCGTACGTGTAGCGTGCGCCCTGGTACACGTGCGTCGTGCTGGACGACAGCTCGATGGAGCCATCGCCGCCGCACATCACCGAGACCGTGCCGCAGTCGTAGCGCGAGGTGAGCGAGACCTCGATGGCACCGAAGCCCTCGGGCGGCTCGCTGACGTCGAGCGCGAAGTCCGAGGTCAGGCGCGGGATCGCCGAGAGCACCATGCCCGCAGCCAGCTCGATGTCGTCGCGGCGCCGCCCGCCGAAGCTACCGACCTGCTCTCCGTCGTAGAAGGCCGGATCGTCGGCCAGCACGACCACCGCCGCGCGACCCGCCGCCGCGGACGCACGCTGCACCACGAGCTGCGCAGCGGCCAGCTCGGCCAGCTCCCACGTCAGGAAGAACGTGAGCAGCAGGGGCAGATAGACGATCAACTTCTCGACGAAGACGGCGCCACGCGCGTCGCCGACCTTCGCCTCGTGGGGAGGAGGGAATGCCATCGCGCCTCACACGAGCAATGCCCGTGCCTCGCCGCGCCTGCCATGCAGACCGCGACAACCGGGCGCTTTCGTGGTCCCCCGTCAACCGGCGGTTGGCAGCATGCACGCGGCAGGTGACAACCGCGCGTGGACGGTTACAGCCTGCGCCGCAGGGCCGGAATGTCCGGATGCTCGGGGTCGAAGTGGAACGCCTCGTCGAGGGCCTTGCGTGCGCCCTCCTTGTCCCCGGCCGTGAGTGCCCGCTCGGCGCGCTCCAGGGCGTCCTTGGCGCGCTCCTCGCGCTCGAAGCCGCTCAGGGTGGCGGGATTCGGCAGCGCCGCACCCGCGTCCCGCACGGCCACTTCGCCGCCGGCATCGCGCACGGAGGGCTCGACCGGCGGCAGCGTGGTGGTGTTGTGGGGCGGCGGCCGCTGGTTCGAGGGCGTGGGCGGCACGGGCCGGGCAGCGTCGTCACTGGCCGAGGCCGGCGACGTGGTGACCTCGGGAGCCGAGGGCGCGAGCTGGATGACCGCCACCACGCCCAGCACGAGCAGCACCGCAAACGGCCAGAGCGGCAGCGCGCGGCGCCTCGCCGTGGGCGCGCTGGAGATGCTGGAATTGCGCGCCAGCAGCGCGGGCACCGTGTCGGCCACGTCACCTGCCCCCTGGGGCTTCACGCCGTACGCGCGGCGCACCTCGCTCACGAAGCTCGAGAGCTGCTCGTAGCGTGCGGTCGGGTCCTTGCTGAGTCCGCGCAGGATCACGGCATCGAGCGCCTGGGGCGTGGGCGAATAGGGCACGGCCACGCGCGAGGGCGCAGGCGGCTCGTCGTGGATCACGCTGTGGGCCACGGCCAGCGCATCACTGCCCGGGAAGGCGCGAGAGCCAGTGGCGGCCTCGTAGAGCACGGCTGCGAAGGAGAACTGATCGCTGCTCGGGCCCGAGGTGCCGCTGCGCAGGGTCTCGGGCGCACCGTAGCAGGGCGTGCCCAGGAACTGCCCCTCGCCCGTGAGCGCCGCATCGGGCACACGCGCGACGCCGAAGTCGGCCAGGCGCACCACGCCGTCCTTTCCGACCAGCAGGTTCTCGGGCTTGATGTCGCGGTGGATGATGCCCTCGCGGTGGGCCGCATCCAGGGCGCCTCCCACCTGCTCGGCCAGGGCCACGACCTGCTCGGGCGTGAGCGGCCCCTTGCTGCGCAGCATCTCCTTGAGCGTGGGCCCCTCGACGTACTCGAACACCAGGTAGGGTCCGAACTGGGCGTCGTTGCCCACATCGTAGACGCCCACGATCGAGCGATGGCGCAGCCGGCCCACGGCGCGCGCTTCGTTGCGAAAGCGCACGAGAAAGCTCTCCTGCTCGTCGGGCGACCCGGGCATGCGCACGGTCTTGATCGCCACGTCGCGATCGAGCTCCGTGTCGCGCGCAAGGTACACGCTGCCCATGGCGCCGCGCCCGAGCAGGCGCTCGACCGGGTAGCGTCCGATCTTGTCCGGAAGCTTTGCGTCGGGGCTCATGGGGTCCGTCTACAGGCGATGCAGCTTGACCGTATTCGTCCCCGAGGAAGGTGGCCAGCCCACGACCAGAGCAAACGCATCGCCCTTCTTGCAGATGCCCTCGCGCGCCACGATCGCCGTGGCGATGCGCAGGGTCTCCTCCAGGTCCTCGGGCGGCAGGCCCATGCGCGGCATCACTCCCCAGCACAGGGCCAGGCGATTGGCGGCCGCGACGTGGGGTGTGATGGCGACGATCGGCGCCTTGGGGCGGTATTCGGAGAGCTGCTCGGCCGTGCGCCCGTCGCGCGTGATGACGACCACGGCGGTCAGGGGCAGCGAGAAGCTGAGCAGGGCGGCGGCGCGGGCGCCCGCGTTGGCGAAGTCCCACTTGTCCGTGAGCTTCGGGTCGGCGATGCCGGTCCGGGTGCCCTGGATGTGGGCGTTTTCCACGTCGCGCACGATCGCGTCCATCATGCGCACGGCCTCGACGGGATAGGCGCCCGAGGCCGTCTCGCCGCTCAGCATCACGGCGTCGGTGCCGTCGAGCACGGCGTTGGCCACGTCGGCGGCCTCGGCGCGGGTGGGGCGCGGGTTGCGGATCATGCTGTCGAGCATCTGGGTGGCGGTGATCACCAGCTTGCCGCGCCAGTTCACCTCTTGAATGATGCGCTTCTGGATGATCGGCACGCGCGCGTCGCCCATCTCCACACCCAGATCGCCGCGCGCGACCATGGCGCCCTCGGCCACGTCGAGGATCTCGGACAGCCGCTCCACGGCCTCGGGCTTCTCGATCTTGGCGATGACGGGCGTGCCGTTCGTGAGCGCCTGGCACTCGCGCACGTCGTCCGGATGGCGCACGAAGGAGATCGCCACGTAGTCGACGCCGATCTCCTTCACGGCAAAGGCCACGTCGACCTTGTCCTTGTCGGTGAGGGCGGGCGCGCTCAGGACCGAGCCGGGCAGGTTCAGGCCCTTGTTGTTGGAGAGCATGCCGCCCTCCTCGACGATGCAGTGCACGTCGTCGCCGTCCACACGCTCCACGCTCAGGCGCAGGAGGCCGTCGTCGAGCAGGATGGAGTCGCCCTTCTTCACGTCCTGGGGAAGGGGCTTGTAGGTCACGGAGACCTGGTTCGCGTCGCCGGGGACGTCGCGTGTGGTCAGCACGAAGGGCCTGCCCACCACCAGCTCGATGGGCCCCCCTGGAAAGCGGCCCACCCGCATCTTTGGCCCCGACAGGTCCGCGAGCAGCGCCACGGGCCGACCGGCCCGGGCCGCCATCTCACGCACCAGTCGGGCCACGCGCGCGTGCTCCTCGTGCGCTCCATGGCTGAAGTTGAGGCGCGCGCAGTCCATGCCTGCCGCGATGAGCGCTCCGATTCTCTCCGGCGTGTTGCTGGCCGGTCCGAGCGTGCAAACGATTTTTGCCCTTCGCATCGGCCGTAGTGTGCACTCGGGATGGGGCCCGCGTCGAGCACGCGACTTTTTGGCAGGCCAGACAGCCTATGGCAGGCTTCGCCGCATATGCTGGGCGTGAAAAAAGCCGTGCGTTTGCCGTGTCGTACGCTCGGGTTGCACCGCACGCTCGCGAGCCTGTCGATCGTGCTCGTGAGCGCCGCCGCCAGTGGCTGCGCCTATCCGCGCAAGTCGACGCCCCTGAGTGCGGCCACGGACTCCCGCGGCAGCGAGCCCGACAGCCCCGACGACCTGTGGAGGCTGGTGGTGGTTTCGGCCGAGATCCCGCGCGAAAAGCGCAGCGGGCTGGCCTGGGACGGCGCTGATCCGCCCGATCCCTACGTGCGCCTGTCCGTGGGCGACCGCGAGCTCTGGAAAACCGAGACGGTGGAGGATCAGACCCACCCGCGCTTCGACCAGAGCCCGCCCAGGAACCTGGCCCTGAAGCGCAGCGAGCGGCTGCGCATCGAGCTCTGGGACGACGACGGCATGAGCTCGGAGCCGATCGGCATCTACGAGGGGCGCGCCCTGGGCGAGGCGATCCTGGAGGCCGACACCATCCTGAAGCTCGAGGGCGGCGCCACCCTGACCGTGCGCGTGGAGCCGCCCGTGCCTCACCGCGGCCTGGGCATCGCCCTGTACGAGCTGCGCAAGGATGCCCTGCGCATTCTCGAGGTCATGCCCCGCTCGCCCGCCTCGCGCGCGGGCCTGGTGGCCGGCGATCGCGTCATCGCCATCGCTGGCCGCACCATCGACGAGCTGGGCCCGAAGGGCGCCGAGAGCGCCCTGGTCATGGCCGCCCCGAACCAGAGCGAGCTGATGGTCCAGGGCAAGGACGGCAAGACCCGCACGGTCAAGCTGGACCGCGGCCACGTCTGGCTCTCGCTGTAGCGAAGGCCGGGCGCGCTACTGCCGGGCGCCGCACCCGCCGCAGAACTTGGCGCCGGGCTTCAA
>JADMIO010603878.1_pt1 | contig 89148 bp, 95 predicted proteins | sample 8958161 | NCBI WGS metagenome assembly JADMIO01 (sample SAMN16585339, study PRJNA669376) | soil metagenome | isolation source: Crop rotation soil | place: USA: Cullars Rotation, Alabama | collected 2011
CGCGACAACTTGTCCACGTGGAATTCTAAGCTTAGGATCCCAATGTGCTGGAAAGAAGCCTCGGTCTGGTACATGTATTCGACGACGGCGGTTTCCAACATCCTTGCTTACAACGCCGATGCCCGGTTCATCGTCATGTTGCGCAATCCGGTTGAGATGGCGCCGTCGCTGCATGAAGAATTGGTATTCACGGGCAGGGAGGATGTCAAAGATTTCCGCGAGGCCTGGGCGTTGCAGGAGTTGCGGCAGAAGGGCGAACATTTGCCGTCGATGGTCTGGGAGCCAAAATATGTCCAGTACGGCGCATTGTGCAGTCTAGGAGCGCAACTGGATCGCGTCCTGCGGACTGTTCGCAGGGATCGCGTCAAGATCATCCTGCTGGAAGATCTGGCGGCACGACCTTCCGAAGTTTACCGCTCGATCCTCGAATTCCTTGGCGTTGACCACGACCATCGACAGGATTTTACCGTGCGCAACTCCGCCAAGAAACGCCGCTCGCAGGGCCTTCTTCGGCTGGCATGGCTCTCGGTCACGATAAAAAAAGCCCTCGGCATCGAGGGCGGGCTTGGGCTGTGGAGGTATGTTGATGCCTGGAATCGCATCGAGCGCAGCCGCGCGCCGGTCGATTCACAAACACGGGCGATGTTGCGGGATTATTTTAGGCCCGACATTGAGCGGCTTCAGACCCTGATTGGCCGCGACCTGGCGCACTGGCTCGCGTGAACTGAGGACTGGACGCCGCAAGTCCCCCAACATCGGTGTTATGACAGCCATACCCGCCATATCCGTCGCGATCACGCTCTACAACAAGGGCGCGTTCATCGTGGAGGCAATTGATTCGGTCCTGTCGCAGGCCTTGCAGGATTTCGAGATCGTGGTCGTCGACGACGGTTCGACGGACGACGGTCCGGCCCGGCTATCGCAACTCAACGACCCACGCATACGTGTTATCAGGCAGGCGAACGCCGGTGTGTCGGTCGCCCGCACGCGCGCCATGCGTGAAGCACGCGGACGGTATGTGGCATTCCTGGATGCCGACGATGTTTGGCGGCCCGACCACCTTGCTCACTTGCTGAAGCTGAGTTCGCTCTATGCGGATGCCTCGCTTTATGGCAACTGTTTCGTTGAGCGGTCAGTGGCAATGGATGTGAACAAGTCTCCCGAGAGCGTTCTGTACCGCGTGGTCGACGACTATTTTCTTGAGTGCGCGGCCGGACGTTCGCCGTTTTACACGTCGTCGTGCATGGTGCCGCGCGAACAGGCGTTGCAGCTCGGTGGATTTCCCGCCGGGAATGTTTGCGGTGAAGATCTCGCGCTCTGGATAAAGCTGGCGTCAACCGGCCGGGTGGCTGTCAGCAATTACATTGGATGCGTTTATCGCCGCGGCATTGATAGCCTGAGCCGGCAGTCGTCATACCGGAATGCAACCGATGTGAGCATGAGTGCGCTCAATGGCCTGCTGGAACAGCATGCGGACTGGCCGGAGCGTCGCAAGCAGAACGCCCGTGAATATTTTTATCGGCTGGCGCTCGCGCATTGTCTCGATGGCTTGCGTGCGGGCGAGATCGACCAGGCGAAATATTATCTGCGGCTTTCAGGCGGGACGCGATATTTACGCCGCCGGCTGTGGGGAGCCCGGTTGCTGGTTTACGCGCCACGCGAGCTCCGTAATTTATTCTTTCGTTTGGCCGATGCCCGCCGGTCCGGCGCCTGACAATGGCAATGATGCTTCTTCGATGACGTACAAGATCGCGCTCTACGGTTTTGGGTCGTTTCCGGTCGTTTACCGGCATCTGATTGAGCTCGCTCGGGCAGAGGGCTCCTCTATCGAATTCTGCATGATCTTGACGGGCCCGCACTGGCGGCACGTCGTGCGCGATGTATTGTCATCTGGAGAGATACTGGATGTATATAAAAAGTTGCCGTGCGAACCAGTGGGCGGCGATATCTCTATGTTATCGAATTATAGCGGGAGTCTAGTCGAGGATCTGGCTGCGCTAAAACGTGCGTACCGTAGGAGATCTGGCGCTTGGCTTCATGCCCGCGGAATTGATTTCCACCGATTGTACAGGGAGTTTTTGATCGATCGGGGTGCGACGCACTTACTTATGTCGAATGTTGAAACTCCTGACGCAAAGATCGCTGTCGCTGCTGCCCAGGAATTGGGCGTCCATGTGATCGCGCCTATTGATTTGCGAAATTTGAGTGGAACTTACTTTTCGACAGATTCATATGAGACACCGCCCACCTATGCCGAAGCGACGCAAGCTGCGCGCAGCCGCGCTTTCGAGTTTATTCGAGACTTTCGGCATCGAGCATTGCCCGCAAGGAGCCTGCCATCCGATGAGAGCCGAGTCCACGGCGACGAAATTTTGAAATCTTACCTTCCTAGTTTCGGGCAGCGTGCAAATGGCTTCCTCAAGATAGCTTTGGAGCGACCGGACTTATTCGATTCAGAAGCCATCCGGGTTTCACTGATGAGAAATTTCGGATTGATTAGGGGTGCAGTTCGTGGCTTTCGGAAGTGGCAAAATGAAAAGCAATATGATCTTGAAGATGTTGGTTCACTTCCTAAGCGATTTATATTTTTCCCGCTGCAATATACGCCGGAAGCCTCGATTAACGTTCCGGCTCCGTATTTTGTCGATCAGTTCCGCGTTATCGACGCGCTTCGCTTCTCGATGCCAAACGATTGCACGCTCGTAGTAAAGGAGCATCCTGCCTGTGTTGAAATGCGTCCATTGTCGTTTGTGCGACGCCTGCGGAGGCTACCGGGCCTCATGGTAGCTAAGTCGACCATATCCTCGATCGATCTCATCCAAAGAGCAGCCTTAACCGCGACAGTTACCGGAACCGCTGCGTTTGAAGCCTTTCTGTTGGGAAGGCCCGCCATAGCGCTCGGTCGTGGCTTGGCTGCCTGGGCATTAAACGGTTCCACAGAACTCGGCAGCCTCCCAGAGCGAATGCTGACCGCAATGCTACAGCCAGTGTCTGATGAGTTTCTGGTTGATCGAATCGCCAAGCTCATCAGCGTGCGATATCCATTCTATTTCGCGACCGCACACATGCCCGGTGAACCTATGTTGCGGCAAGGAAACATCCAGCGTTTTTGGGAAGCGATCGTCGATCATTTGGCGCGTGAAAGCACCGAACCTCAGCGAATAAAACGCAATTGATGCAGTCCACGTTGCAAATTTTGACTGCCGCCGAGTCAGCCAATCAGTTTGAACTGTGGCGGGCGCTGCCTTCGTTTTCCAGTATAGACAACCATCCGCTCTCTGGTGCGTTTTCAAGAAAATATTACCCGCTCGTCTTTGGCGGAGATCGGCGGGATGCAACCTTTGCCGTTATCAAGGACGGCAAACCGGAACTTATCGCGCTTTGCTCTGTAGGTGCCGATACCGTCGATTATTTTGGCCAACCTGTTGCATTCTTTGGTGATGTTACGGCCAGTGAAGATCCTAATTCTTCAGTCGAAAAAGCATTTGATCATTTAGCTGCGCTTGCCGGATTGCATAGGAACATATCTATCAGCGATACGGCTGGCGAGCAGGCAACATCTGTTGGCACGGCGTGTTACGAGCGAGGCTTTCTAGCGAGGCGTAATTTTAGAGGGCTCTGCAATTTAAGCGTTGGTGAGGCAGGGCTACGAGCAGCTCTTCGGCGTCGATACCGACCGATGGTAAATTGGGGCCGAAAAAATCTCCGCATGAGTTTTGTTAATGCTTCAAACCCCGACCACTCAGCATTTGAGCAATATCAGGCTTTTCATGCCCGGATCGCAGGACGTCGCACCCGCCCGCAGGATACATGGGACGCAATGTTCGGCTGGATTGCAGGCGGCAATGGCGAACTAGTGCTTGGGTATCTCGGTGAAAATTTAGTTGCCGGCACAATGGTCGTCGATGGGCGAACTACCGCTTGCTATGCGTCAGGAGTCTATGATCGGGAGCACTTCGATAAGCCACTTGGTCACTGGCCGATGCATACAGCTATCGTGCGTAGCGCCGGCAGAGGACTCAAATGGTTTGATATTGGTGATATTCCAACCGAAGGCACAGTGAATATGAAAGAATATAATATCGGGCAATTTAAGAAAGGGTTTGTCACTGAAATTAGCGCGTGGACCAACTGGATCCGCGCCGGATTAGTGAAACACACGGATGAAAACGCGAGAACGGCTTAGTTATTGAGTTGTCGGCATTCAACGGGAATTATCAAGGATTAGTTATAAATGGGCCGAATTAGTTTTGAAAAGTATGGACTTTGGGCGAGGTCCGGCGGACTCAGTCCGACTGTGCTTGCCGGCCGCTATGAAATTCAAACAGATGCGGAAAAGCTGATTCTTCCGGATGTCGTATCAAAAATGAGTCTCAGCGCGGTGGATGATGTGATCGATATTGGCTGTGGTTCCGGCGTTTTGCTGATCCCTCTCTCTGGTCTGGTGCGCACCGTTACTGGTGTTGATCATCGAGACGTCATTGAGTCTTTGCAGCGCCGCTTTTCCTCTCCTTCCGTTACCCTTATAGGGGGTGATTTCCTGGAGCTTAACATTCAAAGAAAGTTCTCGGCGGCCATTGCCTATGGCGTTGTCAACTATGTCTCGACAGCAGATGAATTGTACGCCTTCGTCGATAAGGCTACTGACCTTCTGGCCCCGGATGGTCGGCTTCTGATCGGCGATATTCCCAACAGAGACAAAAAACGTCGTTTTTTGTTGACGGAAGCGGGACGGGCATTTGACGAGCGCTGGCGAAAGCAGATGGCCGACGTTCAGCAGATAGGCCTGCCTACCGGACGTGTTGACGAAGATCTGCTTGTTTTTACCGACGAGGTTGTTCTCAAACTTGTGCATCGGTTGAGGCTCAATGGGCTAAATGCTTATGTCTTACCGCAGCCACCCCAATTACCTTTCGGATGGACGCGCGAAGACATTCTTGTGAGTCGCTTACCATTGTGATGCCAATAGCTCGTATCCAATTCGTTTTGTGAATTATTTCACCGGCCGCGAGCAATGTCGTCGGCGGAGGTCAAATTATTGATTGTGGTTTTTAACTGCAGAGTGGAATCAACGAGTCGAAGGGAAAAAATATTGTTCAATTGCGCAATCAAGAACGAATATTGGCCGCTCAATAATCAAAAATAGCTGCCTGAGATTTATCGACGCGGTCTGCAAATTGAATGGAAGTTATGATGAAAGATTGGATCTCGAAAGATTTTATTTGGTCACTCAAAAGCCGTATCGGCAGACTGTATGCGCTCTATGCGGCCCCGCGCGGCGGTGTCCTTGCCGAGATTGGCGTGTGGCAGGGTGGGTTTTCCCGTCGCATCCTCCAGCTTCGGAAACCACGCGAGTTGCACCTGGTTGATCCCTGGCTATTCGTTGCCAGCCTGCCCGAGCGAATGTACGGGGGTTCAGTTGCAAAAAGCCAAAGCGACATGGATGCGATAATGGCATCGGTCGTCAAACAATTTGCTGGCAGCCCGGCTGTCAGAGTTCACCGCTCCACTTCCCTTGAAGTGGCAAAGAGCTTCGCTGATAGTCATTTCGACTGGGTGTACATCGACGGTGATCATTCCTATGCCGCGGTTCTTGCCGATCTCGACGCCTGGTTTCCAAAGTTGAAAGTGGGCGGAAAAATCGTGCTCGATGACTATACCTGGCAGGATGAATCGCGATCTTTGAGCGTCAAAGCTGCTGCAGAAAAATTTATTTCAGAAAATCCCGGACACAAAACGCGGCTTGTTCAGGGGCAGTTTTTGATTCAGAGGCTCTCTTAGCCCAATCAATCGACGCCCGGGACGTGTCGGCTGGCGGTCGACGGTTGGAGGGCGCTCGATTTACCTTAAATGCGCCACCAAAATCACTGAGACAAACGGAATGTGCGGGATTGCAGGCCTGATTGATCGCCGCCTGACGGGCAATGGCGCCGCGCTTGAAGCGTGCGCGAAGGCTATGACCGACGCCGTGGCCTATCGCGGCCCGGACGGGTTCGGCGTGTGGACCGACCCCGCGGCGGGCGTTGCACTGGGCCACCGGCGCCTTTCGATTATCGATCTGACGGCGGCCGGCGCGCAGCCAATGGTTTCGGCGGATGGCCGCTGGGTGATGTCCTACAACGGCGAAGTCTACAATGCGGCCGCGATTGCCGCCTTGCCCGAACTGAAGGGTGTGGCATTCCGCGGGACCTCCGATACCGAGGTGATCCTCGAGTCGATCGCGCGCCGGGGGCTCGACCGCACGCTCGACGATATCAACGGCATGTTCGCGATCGTGCTCTGGGACCGCGAAACGCGCACGCTCCATCTCTTCCGCGACCGGCTCGGCATCAAGCCGTTGTTCTTTGCGCTGAGCGAGCACGGCGTCTGGTTCGGTTCCGAGCTCAAGGCGCTCGCTGCCGCCGGGGTCAAAATGGATATCGATCCGGCATCGGCCGCGAGCTTCCTGCGGTTCGGTTACGTCCCGACACCGTTCGCGATTTTCAAAGGCGTGCAGAAGCTCAAGCCCGGCGAGATCGTCTCGATCGATGCGGGCGGCGGCGTCACGCATCGGCAATACTGGTCGATTTCCGACGTGGCGGCGCGCGGCCTCGCGGCGCCGTGGGGCGGCTCGGATGCCGACGCCGAGGCCGCACTGGATGACCTCCTGTCCGACGCGGTGTCCGCCCAGATGATTTCGGACGTGCCACTCGGCGCCTTCCTGTCGGGCGGTATCGACTCATCGACAGTCGCGGCGCTGATGGTCGCGGCCGGGAAGGGGCCTGTGCGGACCTTCTCGATCGGCTTTCCCGATTTCGGCTACGACGAGTCGGTGTACGCAAAAGCGGTCGCGAAGCATCTCGGCACCATCCACGAGGAGCTGACCGTGACCGCTGCCGATGCCTTGCGCGTCGTGCCGCAGCTGGCCGACATCTACGACGAGCCCTTCGCCGACTCCTCGCAGATCCCGACTTACGCCATTTCCAAAATGACGCGGGCCCATGTCACCGTCGCACTGTCCGGCGACGGCGGCGACGAGATGTTCGGCGGTTATAATCGCTACAGCCTCGTGGAAGGTCCCCTGGCGCGTCTCACCGGGCTGCCACTGCCGTTGCGGCAAGGCGCGGCGGCGGTGCTGAACGCGATCCCGCCCTCGGTCGCGAACGCCATGATGCAGTTTGCGCCGCGCAAAATGCGGGCGGCGCAACCGGCGGACAAACTGAAAAAACTAGCCGAGGTGATGCTGCTCGACGGTGACGCGGTCTATCTTCGCTTGATCAGCCAATGCCCGGACCCCGCGGCGCTGACCCATGGCCTGGCCGAGCACCCGGTCGCCTTGCGCTGGGATGGCCATGCCGGGCGCGAGCATGCGCTGGAACGCATGCAGCTGTTCGATACCGCCACTTATTTGCCGGATGATATTCTGCAGAAGGTCGATCGCGCGTCGATGGCGGTGTCGCTCGAGGTGCGGCCGCCGCTGCTCGATCACCGCGTGGTCGAGTTCGCCTGGAAACTGCCGCGGCATCTGCGCGTGCACGCGGGCGAGAGCAAGTGGCTGCTGCGCCGCGTGCTCGATCGCTACGTGCCGCGCGCGCTGGTCGAGCGGCCGAAAATGGGCTTCGGGATTCCGCTGGCCGATTGGTTGCGCGGGCCTCTGCGGGACTGGGCGGAAGACCTGCTCGATGCGCAACGGCTCGGTGGCGGGTATCTCGACGTCGCAGCGGTGCGCAAGCTGTGGTCTGATCACGTCGACGGCGGACGCAACTGGGCCTACGCGCTGTGGACGATCCTGATGTTCGAGGCCTGGCGCCGCCGCTGGGCCAACGATGCCATCCGGCAAAGCCGTCGGGCACCCTAGCCATGATGCCTCGCGTTCTTGTCGTGGCGCCGCGTCTTGATGCGGGTGGCGCAGAGGTTCATCTGTCCCGCATCCTGCCGCCGCTGCGCCGCGCCGGCCTGGACATTTCCCTGTTTGCGACCAGCCGTGGCGGCCGCCTTGAGCAGGGTTTGATCGATGCCGGGGTGCCGCTGCTCGGTCCACGGAGCGCCGGTGCGCATCCACTGTTCAGCCTGCCAACGGCATACGGCCTGCGCCGCGAGATTCGCCGCCTGCGGCCCGACATCCTGCACTTCTTCCTGCCGGAGCCATATCTGGTCGGTTCGCTTGCCGCGGCGGGCCTCCGCGGGATGATCAAGATCATGAGCCGACGCTCGCTGTCGGTTTATCAGGGCAATCACCCGGTCCTGGCGAAAGTTGAGCGCCGGCTGCATCGCTCCGTCGATGCATTGGTTGGAAATTCCAGCGCCGTCGCCGCGCAGCTCGTCGCGGAATGCGGGGATTCCCGCAAGGTGGGCGTCATATACAATGGCATCGAACTGCCGGCGCCGCCTGATCTGCAGGCCCGCAAGGCGCGCCGCCGCGCGCTGGACATTCCCGACGATGCCTTTGTCATCGCCTCGGTCGCCAACCTCATTCCTTATAAAGGTCACGCCGACCTTCTTGCTGCATTGGCCAGCGTGCGCAGCCGGCTCGGTAACCCCTGGCGCCTGATGGTCATCGGCCGGGATGAAGGCATTGGCCAGGAGCTGCGATTGCAGGCCGAGGGGCTTGGCATCGGGCCGAATATCCTATGGCTGGGGGAGCAGCCCAATCCGCAGGCGCTGCTCGCCGCCGCCGATTTGGGAGTCCTGCCGTCGCACCAGGAGGGCTTTTCCAACGCCCTCATCGAGAAGATGGCGCAAGGCCTGCCGGTCGTTGCCACGCGGGTCGGCGGCAACAGCGACGCCATTGTCGACGGCGACAGCGGCCGGCTTGTGCCGGTGGCCGACCCAACGGTTCTTGGCGATGCCATCGCCAGCCTCTATGAAGACCCGGGCTTGCGCGCGCGCATGGGGGCCGCCGCCCGCGCGCGGGTCGAGCGCTTCTTCACGCTTGAGGCTTGCGTTCGGCGCTATCTCAATCTTTACATCAATATCGCGGCGGACAGGGCATTGCCGGTGGCGCAGCTGATCGACCCGCAGGAGACGACGTGAAGCACGCGCGAAAAATAGCCGTCATCGGTCTCGGTTATGTCGGTCTTCCGGTCGCGGTTGCCTTTGCGCGCTCCGGCGCGCCGGTGATCGGTTTCGATATCGATCGCAAGCGTGTCGATGAACTTCGTTCGGGGCACGACCATACGCTTGAAGTCGCCGAAACGGATCTCCAGCAGGCGAGCCTGCGCTTCGAGCATGAACCGGCGCGCCTGGCCGAAGCGGATTTCTATATCGTCACGGTGCCGACGCCCATCGACAGCGCGCGTCGGCCGGATCTCGGCGCCGTGCTGTCGGCGTCCAACACCGTGGGCAAGGTCCTCAAGCGTGGTGATATCGTCGTCTATGAATCGACGGTCTATCCCGGCACGATCGAGGAAGAATGCCTGCCGGTGCTGGAGAAGAATTCAGGCCTGGCGGGCGGCCGCGATTTCACCGTTGGATATTCGCCCGAACGGATCAATCCGGGCGACAAGGAGCATCGCTTCGAAACCATCGTGAAGGTGGTTTCCGCGCAGGATGCGCGCACGCTCGATATTGTCGCCGATGTCTACGGCTCGGTGGTGAAGGCGGGCATCCATCGCGCGCCATCCATCAAGGTCGCCGAGGCCGCCAAGGTCATCGAGAATACGCAGCGCGATCTCAACATCGCGTTCATGAACGAGCTGTCCGCCATTTTTCACCAGCTTGGCATCGATACCGGCGATGTGCTCGCGGCCGCCGCGACCAAATGGAATTTCCTGAATTTCCAGCCCGGCCTGGTGGGCGGGCACTGCATCGGGGTCGACCCGTATTATTTGACTTACCGGTCGGAAAAGGCCGGCTACCATCCGGAAATCATTTTGGCCGGGCGGCGCATCAATGACGGCATGGGCGAGCGCGTGGCGCGCGAATGCATGCGTGCGCTGTTGCAGAGCGGCCGCGCCAATCCGACGGTCACGATCCTGGGGATGACGTTCAAGGAGAACGTTCCCGACATCCGCAATTCCAAGGTGATCGACATCGCGCGAGGGCTTGAGCGCGTCGGCGTCACCGTGCAGGTCACCGATCCCATAGCTTCGGTCGAGGAGACCGTGCACGAATATGACCTCAAGCTGACGCCGCTTGAATCATTGCGGCCTGCCGACGCGGTCATCCTTGCTGTCGCGCACAAGGATTACGTTGCGGGGGGCTGGCCATTGATCGTCAAACTGCTCAACGATCGCCGCGGTATCGTGCTAGATGTAAAATCGAAGCTCGACCGGACGAAAAAGCCCGACGGGATCGAACTTTGGCGACTATGACCGCAAACCTGTTCATGCGAGGCGCGCGCAATGGCTGACGGTCCGATTCTCGTCACCGGGGCCGCGGGCTTCATCGGCTTTCATGTCGCGCAGCGTCTCTTGCGGGATGGCCGCGACGTCGTCGGCGTCGACAACATGAATGCCTACTACGATCCGGCGTTAAAGGACGCGCGTTGCGCCGAGCTCGCCAAATCAAGCCGGTTTCGCTTCGTCAAGCTCGACCTCGCCGACCGCGAGAAGACGGCCGCGCTGTTCAAGCAGCACCGCTTTCCCTACGTCGTGCACCTCGCGGCGCAGGCCGGCGTCCGGCATTCGCTCGTCGATCCCTTTGCCTATGTCGATGCCAACCTGACCGGCTTCACCACGATTCTCGAGGGCTGCCGCCACAACGGCTGCCGGCATTTGCTCTATGCATCGTCATCGTCGGTCTATGGCTCCAACACCAAGATGCCGTTCTCGATCCACGAGAACGTCGACCATCCCTTGAGCCTGTACGGGGCGTCGAAGAAGGCGAATGAACTGATGTCGCATGCCTATGCGCATCTGTTCGGCCTGCCGGTGACCGGCCTGCGATTCTTCACGGTGTATGGACCGTGGGGCCGACCCGACATGGCGATGTGGATTTTCGCGAAGGCGATCATGGCGGGCGAGCCGATCAAGCTGTTCAACAACGGAAACATGCGGCGCGATTTCACCTATGTTGACGATGTCGTTGAATCCGTCGTGCGCCTGGTCGATCGTCCGGCCGTTGCAAATCAGAAATATTCGACGGCCGCGCCGGACCCGGGCTCCAGCAGCGCGCCGTGGCGCGTCTACAACATCGGCAACAACAAGCCGGTCGAGCTGCTCGATGTCGTGCGCCTCCTCGAGGAGGCGATCGGCAAGAAGGCAAAGCGCGAGCTGCTGCCCATGCAGCCCGGCGATGTGCCGGCGACCTACGCCGATGTCGACGATCTGATGCGCGACGTCGGTTTCCGGCCGGCCACGCCGATCGCCGACGGGATTTCGCGATTCATTGATTGGTACCGCTCCTATCATCGGCTTTGAGACAAACGGTGCGCAAGAAAGAGGCATGATCCGGTGGCTGACAAGGTCGCGCTGATTACAGGCACCACTGGCCAGGATGGGGCCTATCTTGCCGAGCTGCTGCTCGCAAAAGGCTATGTCGTGCACGGCGTTAAACGGCGCTCGTCGTCGCTCAATACCCAGCGCGTCGACCACATCTATGTCGATCCCCACGTCAAGGATGCGCGGTTCTTTCTGCATTATGGGGATATGACGGATGCAACCAATCTGATCCGGCTGATCCAGGAATCGCAGCCGACGGAAATCTACAACCTCGCGGCACAAAGCCACGTTCAGGTGAGCTTCGAGACCCCGGAATACACTGCCAATGCTGATGCCTTGGGCACGTTGCGGCTGCTGGAGGCGATCCGAATACTGAAGCTCGAAAACCGTGTCCGCTTCTACCAGGCATCGACATCCGAGCTTTATGGCAACACATCGAGCGGCTTGCTCAATGAATCAACGCCATTTGCGCCGCGCAGCCCGTACGGTGCCGCCAAGCTTTATGCCTACTGGATTACGGTCAACTATCGCGAGGCCTACGGGATCCACGCTTCGAACGGAATCCTGTTCAACCATGAGAGCCCTATTCGTGGCGAAACCTTCGTCACGCGCAAAATCACCCGTGCCGTTGCGGCGATCGAAGCGGGGCTGCAGGAGCGGCTTTATATCGGCAACCTGAATGCCCGACGCGATTGGGGCCATGCCCGCGATTATGTCGAAGGCATGTGGATGATGTTGCAGCAATCGCACCCCGACGACTATGTGTTGGCAACCGGCGACAGCCACACGGTGCGTGAATTTGTTGAACGGGCTTTCGCAGTGGCCGGCCGCACCATCGCCTGGCGAGGTGACGGTGAGCATGAAACCGGCGTTGACAAAATCAGCGGCCAGGAATTGGTCAAGGTCGACTCTCGCTATTTCCGCCCGACGGAAGTGGACGTTTTGACCGGCGATGCCTCAAAAGCACGTGCAGTGCTGGGCTGGCGACATCGTGTCACGTTCGACGCCCTTGTGACCGAGATGGTCGAAGAAGACCGCAAGATCCTGCGCGGCGACGCCGTGCGTCGCGAGTAAGTCGATGACTCCCCTTCTTTTCGATCTGCGCGGAAAGCGTGTTTACGTTGCAGGCCATACCGGGCTGGCAGGCTCCGCCATCCTGCGCCGGCTGGCATCGGAAGGCTGCGAATTGCTGACTGTGGGCCACGAGACGCTCGATCTGACAAAACAAAAAGAAACCGAAGACTGGATCATGCAAGCGCGGCCCGACGCGGTCTTTCTGGCAGCGGCGCGCGTCGGGGGCATCTATGCCAACGACACGGTTCCGGCCGGGTTTCTCGCCGACAATCTCGCCATTGCTCTCAACGTGATGAGCGCGGCCGTCGCGGCGGAAGTGAAAAAGCTGATGTTTCTCGGGTCGTCTTGCGTGTTTCCACGCAATGCGCCGCAACCGATGACCGAGGACTTGTTGTTGACGGGCGCGCTTGAGCCGACGAACGAATGGTATGCGGTGGCGAAGATAGCCGGCATCAAACTGGCGCAGGCTTATCGCAGACAATATGGCGCTGACTTCATCTCCGTGATGCCCACGAATCTTTATGGTCCCGGAGACAACTACCATCCGGACAATAGCCATGTTCCAGCAGCTCTCATCCGGCGATTTCATGAGGCCAAATTGAAAGGTGCGGATGAAGTTGTTGTATGGGGCACCGGCAAGCCGAAACGCGAGTTCATGGCGGCGGATGATCTCGGCGATGCCTGCGTCTTCATCATGAAGCACTATTCCGGCGAAGGTTTCCTCAATATCGGAACGCAAGACGAAGTCAGCATCAAGGAATTCGCGGAAATCGTTGCCGAGATCGTCGGCTATCGCGGAAAACTGGTTTTCGATACCAACCGCCCGGATGGTCCGCTGCGCAAGCGGCTCGACACGACGAAGCTCACGGCGCTGGGCTGGACCGCAAAGACGCCGCTGCGGGAAGGAATGAAGGCGGTATACGCCGATTTTGTCGCCCGGGGCGCGCGGGTGCGCGAACGCTAGCCAGCGGTTACTTTCTTCGAACGATGTAGTGCGCCGCTAGACGTCCATCGCATGCGCCTTGGCTTCCTGCAGTGAGCGAAGCCGGATGCGGTTGGCGCTGAGGCTCCAGGCGATCCCGCCACAGACGCCGATGGCAAAGGTCGTGGCTCCAAACAAGATAGAGACGAGCAGGCCGTCGCTTTCCGGCAATCCGGCATAGGTGAACGCCGCGATCATCGCGCTTTCGCGCACGCCCCAGCCGGCGATCGACACCGGGATGGCGGAGATCAAAATGACCGGCGGGATCAGGAACAGCGAGTTCAGGAACGTAAACGATGAGCCGATAGCCTGCGCGCAGAACCACAGGACTGCGACGGTCATCAGGTGAACGGTAATGGAGATGACCGCCACCGCCACGCCGGTTCGCGCGGAGGTGAGGACAGTCCAGACGGTCTTCGCGATGTCCGCCAGATGTTGAACGGCTTTCCAGCGTGCGAGTTGCGTGGCGCCAAGCCATGACAGCATGAGCAGGCCGACGGGTGCCGCCGCACCAGCCACCCCGATCAGGATCAGGGCCGTGCGGCCGATGGGATTGGCGATCAGCGCAAGCGACCAGGGCAGGCAAACCAGGACGAGAACGGCAAGCCAGATCAATCCGGCCAGCCGATCGATCAGGACCGAAAAGATCGCGTTCTTCCAGGCGCCGGCGTCGCGTGCCAGCAGCCAGATCCGCGCTGCGTCGCCGCCCACCGTCGACGGCAGGACCTGGCTGAAGAACGATCCGATCAGCGTATAGAGCACGGCGCGGCCGGCGCTCAGACGTCCGCCGCCGAATGCAACAATGCGCTGCCAGCGCAGCGAGGCCAGCGTGAGCTGCAGCCCGAGCGCAAGAAAAGCGGCCGCGATCCAGAAATAGTCGAGCCGGTGCAGGCGCTCACGCAGAACGCCGAAATTGACGAAATGCACGGCGACATATAACAGCGCCAGCGAGATCGCTATCTTGATCGCGAAGAGCAGTACGCCGCGCGTCCGTCCCATGAGTGCCGGTCTCGGGTTTTCGGGAACCTCCCGAACAATAGACGTATATGGCGGGCAGATCGTTTAAAATTGCTCAAGAGTGCCAAACTCATACATTGATTGTTCTTGCGTGAGAATGGGATAAATTCGGCTGAGGCGCGGGCCTCGAAAAGGTGATCGAGATGAAAAAATTGTCGGATCTGAAAATCAAGCTGTTCACCGACGGTGCCGACAAGGCGCAGATCGTCGAGATGGCCAAGCAGCCGTGGATCGCCGGCTTTACGACCAACCCATCGCTGCTCAAGAAAGCCGGCGTGAGCGATTATGCCGCCTACGCGCGCGAGCTCGTGACCGCGGTTCCAGACCGGCACATCTCGTTCGAGGTTTTTTCCGACGACGTTGCGGAAATGGTGGCGCAGGGCCGCATCATCGCATCGTGGGGCAAGAACGTTTACGTCAAGCTGCCGGTGACGAACACGCGCGGCGAGGGGCTCTTCGAGGCGGTGCGCACGCTTTCGCGTGACGGCGTCAAGATCAATATGACGGCCATCTTCACCGGCGAACAGGTCGCGCGCGCGGTCGAGGCGCTCGACGGTGGCGCGTCAGCCTGCGTATCGGTATTTGCCGGCCGCCTCGCGGATTTCGGCATCGACTACCGGCCGATCATGCAGAACGCGGTGAAGCGCGCGCGCAAGACGCGCAACGTCGAAATCATCTGGGCGTCGACGCGTGAGGCCTTCAACGTGGTGGAAGCCGATGACATGGGATGCCACATCATCACCGCGCCCGCCGATGTGCTCAAGAAACTTCCCGCGCTTGGCACGATGAACGCGGCTGAACTCTCGCTCGCGGCGGTAAAATCATTCCGGGATGATGCGGTCGCGGCCGGATTGCGCCTGGCCGTGCCGGCGTCGCACGCCGCCGAATAACTGTGGATATTGCGGCGTCCTTACGCGAAAAATACGCGTCTGTAACGCTTTGAAGCAAAACGTGTTCAGGGCGGTTTTCGCGGGGTAGTCGCCAGCCGCGTGTGGCCATGCTAGTGCATCAAGCGCGGGTTTAGTGGGCGTGGGGATATTGTCGGACATGGTGCAGGCTGCAGCAGCAAGCGCGGAGCGTCCGTTGCGTGTGGGCGTCGTTGGCGTCGGCGTCATGGGCAGCAATCATGCCCGTGTGTTTGCGGGTCTGCCGGGCACGGAACTTGTCGCCGTCGCCGATCCTGATCGCAAGCAGGCTGACTTTGTCGCGCGCACCCTGGGCTGTGCGGCCGTCACCGATGTCGGCGAGCTGATCGATCGCGGAGTCGATGCAATCACCATCGCCGCGCCGACCCATCTTCATCGCGACATCGCACTCGCCTGCATCGCACGCGGCGTCCACGTCCTGGTGGAAAAGCCGATTGCTTCTTCGGTCGAGGAGGGGCGCGAAATCATCAACGCCGCCCGCCGGGCCGGCCTGACCTTGATGGTCGGGCATGTCGAGCGTTTCAATCCCGCCGTCGAGGCGATCAAGGAAGCGATCCGCGGCGAGGATATTCTCTCGATCGCCATCACCCGGGTCGGACCGTTTCCGCCGCGCATGTCGAATGTCGGCGTGGTGATCGATCTGGCTGTGCACGATATCGACCTGATCCGCTGGTTCACCGATTCCGACATCATCGAAGTGCAGCCGCAGCTCTCGAGCGCGGTCGCCGAACGCGAAGACATCGCCTTGCTGCAGTTCCGCACGGCCTCCGGCGTGCTCGCGCATATCAACACGAACTGGCTGACGCCCTTCAAGGCGCGCAATGTGACGGTCGCGACGCGCGGCAAGTATGTCACCGGCGACCTGCTGACCCGGCAGGTCACCGAATGCTTCGGCTTCCAGCCCGACGGCAGCTACTCGATGCGCCACCTGTCGGTCGGTCATGCCGAGCCGCTGCGCTCCGAGCTGCTGGCCTTCCTGCGTGCGGTCCGCTCGAAGGCGACGCCGGCGGTGACCGGCGAGGAAGCGGTGGCGAGCCTCGAGATTGCGACGCGCTGCCTTGCCACGCGTCCCACAGCGGTAGCCCCCGCGCAACGGAAAGGCCCGCGCGCGGTCGTCGGCTGAGCCGGCGCCGCATCCGCGCGGACGTTGAAATGAACTTACGCACCAATCCTCCGCCCATTCCTTTCATCGACGTTGCCGCCCAGCGCCGGCGGCTCGGCTCCGCGATCGATACGGCGGTCGCGCGGGTGCTCAACCATTGCCAGTTCATCCTCGGGCCGGAAGTGAAGGCTTTCGAAGCCGAGCTTGCGGCATTCTGCGGCGCCCGCCACGTGGTGACCTGCGCCAGCGGGACCGACGCGCTTGTGCTTGCACTGCGCGCCATGGGAGTCGGTCCTGGTGATGCGGTGCTGTGTCCCTCGTTTACGTTTTGCGCGACGGCGGAAGTGGCCGTTCTGGTCGGCGCGACGCCGGTGTTCGTCGATGTCGACGCAACGACGTTCAACATCGATGCAAAAGGCATTGCGGGCGCGATCGCGACTGCAAAGGAAGCCGGCTTAAGGCCGAAGGCGATCATTCCGGTCGACCTGTTCGGCCTGCCGGCGGATCACGCCGCGATCGCTGCCGCCGCGAAAGCCGAAAATCTGCTGATCCTCGACGACGCGGCGCAGGGCTTTGGCGGCATCTACGACAATCGGCGGCTCGGCACCTTCGGGCACACCACGGCGACCAGTTTCTTTCCGGCCAAGCCGCTCGGGTGCTACGGCGACGGCGGCGCGGTGATGACCGATGACGATGCGCTGGCCGAAGCGCTGCTCAGTCTGCGTGTGCACGGGCAGGGCAGCGACAAATACGACAATGTCCGCATCGGGCTTGCCTCGCGCCTCGACACCATCCAGGCGGCCATTCTCAGCGAGAAACTCAAGATTTTTGCCGACGAGATCGACGCCCGCAACGAAGCCGCTCGCCGCTACAGCACAGGGCTTGGCGATGTCGTGACCGTGCCGGTGGTGCCGGCCGGTTCCACTTCGGTCTGGGCGCAGTACACGATCCGCGTTGCCGGCGGCCGGCGCGATGCGCTCGCCGCTGCGCTCAGGGCGGAAGGCATTCCGACTGCGATTTACTACCCGATCCCGCTGCACCGGCAGCAGGCCTACAAGCAGTATCCAGTCGGCAAAGGCGGCGTTGCCGTGAGCGACCGGCTGGCGGGCGAAGTCATCAGCCTGCCGATGCACGCCTATCTCGATGCAGCCACCCAGGATCGCATCATCGATGCAACGCGGCGTGCCCTAAAGAAATAGGCGACCGCCGTCGACTTTTTCCAGTTTATGTCCGCTTTCAGGTTCAGAACAGGACGGCCGTTGTTAATGCGCAGCATTCGATTGCACAATTCATTGATCCGCTATCGAATCGAATTTTGAAACATGAATGCTCGTGAAATGAAACCATTTCGCATGACAGTGCAGTCGGTTAGCCGGCCCAATTCCGAGTTTCGCGGCTTTTCCGGCGCGGTTGCGGGTGGTAGCGCGCGGGTGGGCGACGAAATCGCTGTTCTCCCTTCCGGCCGGGTCACAACGATCAAGAAGATTATTGCCGCCGGTGTGGATGTTGCCGTGGCGGATGAAGGGGACGCAGTGACGTTTGTGCTGTCTGACGATGTGGACGTCGTGCCCGGGGATATGCTTGTGGCCGCGCGCGATCGACCGCCGGTGGCTGACCAGTTTGCGGCGCATCTCGTTTGGAAATCCAAGGAAAATATGTTTCCCGGCCGTTCTTACTTGATGAAGATCAACGGTTGCACGTTGCCGGCGACAATCACAGAACTCAAATACCGGCTCGACGGGAGTAGTCAGTCGAAGTTTGCCGCCAAATCACTCGCCCTGGACGAGGTCGGCGTGTGCAATCTTTCGATCGCGCGACCTGTGCCCTTTGACACGTACGCCGAAAATCGCAACACGGGCGCATTCATACTGATTGATCGCTTTTCGAACGAACCGGTCGCCGCCGGCGAGATCGATTTTGCCTTACGGCGTGCCGCCAACATTCACCATCAAATTTTGACCGTGAGCAAGGCAGACCGCGGCCGTCTCATGCACCACAAGCCGGTGGTTGTGTGGTTCACCGGCTTGTCCGGGGCCGGAAAATCCACCATCGCAAACCTAGTGGATGCGGCATTGCACAGACGCGGCGTCCATACCATGACGCTTGATGGCGACAACGTAAGACATGGTCTCAACAAAGATCTCGGCTTTACAGAAGTAGATCGGGTGGAGAACATCCGCCGCGTTGGCGAGGTGGCCAAGCTGCTGGTAGAAGCCGGTCTGGTTGTACTGTGTTCGTTTATCTCGCCGTTCCGCGCTGAACGTCGCATGGTCCGCGAATTGCTGCCCGAGGGAGAATTCATCGAAGTATTTGTCGATACGCCTCTTGAAGAGTGTATCGCGCGTGACCCGAAGGGCCTCTATCGCCGCGCACTGGCGGGCGAGATTAGGAATTTCACCGGCGTCGATCAGACTTACGAGACACCGAAAAATCCCGAGTTGCATCTCATGGCGGGGCGCACTGAAGCAGAAACCTTGGCCGATCAGGTCCTCGCAGATCTGATCCGGCGAAAAATATTCGAAGCGTCATAAAATTACTTTGATGAAGCTAAATCAGCTGCGCTTGTAGACGTCCTCAAGCCGCTCGATGTCGTCTTCACCGAAATAGCTGCCGGTCTGCACCTCGATCAATTCGAGCGGGATTTTCCCCTTGTTCGCCATCCGGTGAACGCTGCCGATCGGAATATAGACCGACTCGTTTTCATGCACCGCGCGGACCTGTTCGCCGATGGTGACTTCGGCGGTGCCGCGCACCACGATCCAGTGCTCGGAACGGTGCCGGTGCTTCTGCAATGACAGAATGCCCCCCGGCACGACGACGATGCGCTTGACCTGAAAGCGCTCGCCCATGTCGATCGACTCGTAGTAGCCCCAGGGACGGTGCACGCGCTTGTGGTCGGTCGCTTCGGCACGCTTCGCGGCCTTCAGCTTGTTGACCAATTCACGCACGTCCTGCGCCCGCGCGCGCGGCACAACCATCACCGCGTCCGACGTGCTGACCACCACCAGGTCCTTGACGCCGACCAGTGTGGTCAGGCGCTCGTCGGAATGAACCACGCAGCCGGTGGCGTCCATGGTGACGGCCTGACCTTGCACCACGTTGCCCTGCGTGTCGGGCCGCGTGATGTCGAACAGCGCGTCCCAGCTTCCGATATCGGACCAGCGGAAATCTCCGGCGATGACCGCGGCGCGGTCGGTCTTTTCCATGATGGCGTAGTCAATCGATTTCTGCGGCGCGCGCGCGAAAGCTTCCGGTTGCAGGCGTACGAATCCGAGGTCGTCGCTGGCGCGGGCCACGGCATCCTTGACCGCCGCCGCCATCGCGGGCTCCAGCCGTTCAAGTTCCGACAACAGCACGTCGGCGCGGAAAAGGAAGTTGCCGGAATTCCACAGGTAGCCCTCGCGCAGATAGCGTTCGGCGGTTGCTGAATCGGGTTTCTCCACGAAACTCTTGACGGCGCGGACCTTGCCGTCGCCGATGGCCTCACCGGGAAGAATGTAACCGTAGCTGGTCTTCGGTTCGGTCGGCTTGATGCCGAAGGTCACAATGCGGCCGGCCTCCGCGCCCGCGCGGCCGGCATGGCAGGTGGCGCGGAATGCATCGACATCCAAAATAATGTGATCGGCGGCGAGCGCGAGCACGACAGCCTGCGGGTCGCGGCTGGCGGCAATCGCGGTGGCGGCTGCAATGGCCGGCCCCGAGTCGCGGCGCATCGGCTCGATCACGACGGTTGCGTCGACGCCGACTTCCTCGGCCTGGCGCCGCGCAAAGAAATGGAAATTGGGGCCCGTAATGACGATCGGCGGCGCAAACATCGGGTCCTGCACACGCAGGAGGGTTTCCTGGTAAGTCGACCGGTCGCCGACGAACGGCAGAAACTGCTTGGGCAGGGCGTCCCGCGAAACCGGCCAGAGCCGGGTCCCGGCACCGCCCGCAAGCAAGATGGGGATGATTGGTGAAGGCATTGGGTCGAGACTGGCCGAGGCTCTTTGTTCCGGGGATTAATTGTCTTAAGGCAGTTCTATCTACCAGACTATTGCTATCGTCCGATATCGTTACGGGCCGCTCCATTTACATCATTTGCCGGGCACTACGGGATGATTGAACGCATTCTGACCGTCGGCGGATTTACGCTGCTGTCGCGGGTCACAGGCTTCATCCGCGACATTATCCTGGCGGCGGTCCTGGGCGCCGGCCCGGTCGCCGACGCCTTTTTCGTCGCGCTCCGGCTGCCCAATCACTTCCGCGCCATCTTTGCCGAAGGGGCGTTCAATGCAGCCTTTGTGCCGGCCTATGCCCGGATCCGGGAGGAGGGCGGCGCCGCGCGCGCCGGCCAGTTCGCGGACCGCATCTTCACGCTGCTGCTCGCCAGCCAGATCGTCTTGCTGGCGGTGGCGCTGGTCTTCACGCCGGCGGTGATCGAGGTGCTGGCGCCGGGTTTCGCGCGCGATCCGAACCGGTTTGCGCTCGCAGTTGAGCTCACCCGGATCACCTTTCCTTATCTGCTGCTGATCACGCTCATCACGCTCTACGGCGGCATCCTCAACAGTCTGCAGCGGTTTGCCGCCGCCGCCGCGGCTCCGATCCTGCTCAATCTGTCACTCATGCTGGCGCTTGCGCTGGCGGCGTTCTTCCCCACGGCGGGTCACGCCGCTGCCTGGGGCGTGCTGGTTGCCGGCATCCTCGAATTTCTCCTGGTCGCGGGCGATGCGACGTTCGCCGGAGTGCTGGCGCGATTCCGCTGGCCGGAGCTCGACGCCGACGTGCGCAGATTTTTCCGTGCGCTGGTGCCGGCAACGGTCGGCTCGGCCGGCGTGCAACTGGCTTTGTTCGCGGACACCATCATCGCAAGTTTCCTGCCGGCCGGGGCCTTGTCCGCGCTGTATTACGCCGACCGTCTCAACCAACTGCCGATCGGCGTCATCGGCATCGCAGCCGGCACCGTCATTCTTCCGGAAATGTCACGCCGCATTGCCGGCGGCGATCACAGCGGCGCCGCGCACGCGCAAAACCGCGCCATCGAGTTCACGCTGCTGCTGTCAATTCCCTGCGTCGCGGCATTTTTCGTCATCCCGGATCTCATTATGCGTGCGCTGTTCATGCGCGGCGCTTTTACGGCCGCCGACGCCGATGCGGCCGGGCGCACGCTGATGGCTTATGCCTTTGGCCTGTTGCCCTTCGTGCTGATCCGCAGCGCGGTTGCGACCTTCTTTTCACGCGGCGACACGAGTACGCCGGTGAAGGCGGCGCTGCTGGCGGCGGCGGTCAACATCGCATTCAAGTTCCTGCTGATGGGACCGCTTGCGCAGGTCGGGCTGGCGCTCGCGACGTCGATCGGCGCGTGGATCAATCTGGGCCTGGTCGTTTGGTTCGCGTCGCGCGCGGGTCACATCGCGCGCGACGAACGGTTGCGCCAATCGATGGTGAGACTCGCGATCGCCGGCGTCGCGCTCGCCGCCGTGTTGTGGTTGTGCGTGGCGCCGGTCAGTCGATGGCTGACCGGATGGAATAGTCTGCACGATCTCGCGACGCTGGGTGTGCTTACGGTGATCGGCGCCGTGATTTATGGCGGGACGGTTTTGCTGCTGTTTGGTCCGGGCTGGCTTGCGGCATTTCGCGCCCGCGGCGCGGCTAAACGTTGATTCCACACACCTATTGCCGAACTGGTGAATGGACATACATGCCCGCCGAGGCTATTGGGACGGGCCGAATGATTGTATTGCGGCACAGCGAGACTTCATGAATCGGTCCAAACGGGTTTCATCATTTTTATTGATGCATCAGGCGCGCGCGTTCGCGCTGCCATTGCTGCTTGCGACTTTGGTCGCAAGCTGCGGCCAGAACCAGCAGCAAGGCGGCGGCCCGCCGCCGCCGGCGGTGACGGTGGCCAAGCCGGTCAAGCGCACCGTTTTTGACTACGATGAATATGTCGGCCGTTTCACCGCCATCAATTCGGTGGAAGTGCGCGCGCGCGTCTCGGGTTACCTCGACGGATTGCATTTCAAGGATGGCCAGCTCGTCAAGCAAGGCGACTTGCTGTTCACCATCGACAAGCGGCCGTTCCAGAACACGCTCGATCAGGCGCGCGCCAACCTGGTGCAGGCGCAATCGAACGTTGCCTTCACCGAGTCTGACTTCACGCGCGGCCAGCAACTCGTGAAGGACAAGACCATCACCGACCAGACGTTCGAGCAGCGCGCGCAGGCCTTCCGCAACGCCAAGGCTTCGGTGACCAACAATGAGGCTGCGGTGCGTCAGGCCGAACTCGATCTGGAATTCACAGAGCTGCGCGCTCCCGTGAACGGCCGCATCGGCGACCGGCGCGTTTCGCCCGGCAACCTTGTCACCGGTGGCACCGGCGGCAACACGACGCTGCTCGCCGTCATCGTCTCGACCGATCCGATTTATTTCGAGTTTACGTTCGACGAAGCGTCCTACCTGCGCTACGAGCGGCTTGCCAAAAGCGGCGGTCAGGATGTCGCCAGCCGCAATGCCAGCGTGCCGGTCGCGCTCAAGCTCATCGACGAAAACGATTTCGACCATAAAGGCCGCATGGATTTCGTCGACAACGTGATCGACCGCGCAACCGGTACCATCCGCGGGCGCGCCATCTTCGAAAACCCCAACGGAGTGCTCACGCCGGGCATGTTCGCTCGGGTGCGCGTGCCCGGCTCATCGCCGTACGAAGGGCTGCTTGTACCCGACGCCGCCATCGGCACGGAGCAGGCACGCCGCTTCGTGATCGTGATCGACGCACAGGACACGGCGCAGATCAAATATGTGAAGCTCGGCCAGCTGACGTCCGACAATCTGCGCGTCATCAAGGAGGGCATCGGGCCCGATGACCGCGTCGTGGTCAGCGGCCTGATGCAGGCGCGGCCCGGTGCGAAGGTGCGGCCGGAAGAGCAGGGCGCGGCCAAACCGGCCCAGGGTGGAGCGGCCGGCGCGCCGCCACAGGCCAAGTAGCGGGGCCGGAACAAGCCCATGCGCATTTCGCATTTTTTCATCGACCGGCCGATCTTTGCCTCCGTGGTCTCGATCGTTTTCGTGATCCTCGGCGGCGTGGCCTTTTTCCGTCTGCCGGTCGCGCAGTACCCCGAGATCGCGCCGCCGACCATCACGGTGTCCGGGCAATATCCCGGCGCCAGCGCGGACGTCGTTGCGTCTACGGTGGTGACGCCGATTGAGCAGCAGATCAACGGCGTCGAGAACATGATCTACCTGTCGTCGAATTCGACCGGCGACGGCCGATTCACGATCTCGGTGAGCTTCGACATCGGCACCAACCTCGATATCGCGCAGGTGCAGGTGCAGAACCGTGTGGCGATTGCCCAGCCGCGTCTGCCGGCGGACGTGCGCAATATCGGCGTCACCGTCAACAAGGCTTCGCCCGACCTCATGATGGTCGTGCATCTCTACTCGCCCGACAATTCGCGCGACACGCTGTTCATTTCCAATTACGCCACCATCGAAATCACCGACGCGCTCACGCGCGTCGACGGCGTCGGATCCATCACGGTGTTCGGCAGCCGCGACTACGCCATGCGCGCCTGGCTCGACCCCGACCGGCTGCAATCGCTCGGCCTGACCGCGAACGACGTCGTGCTGGCGCTGCAGGGGCAGAACGTGCAGGTCGCCTCCGGCGTGCTCAACCAGCCGCCGGTCGACAAGCCGGGCGCTTTCCAGATTTCGGTGCAGACGCTCGGCCGCCTCAGCAGCACGGAAGAATTTTCGAACATTGTCATCAAGCAGACGCCGACAGCCGTGGTGCGCGTCAAGGACGTCGCGACGGTCGAACTCGCGGCGCAGGATTACTCGACGAACTCGTACCTGGATCTCAGTCCCGCCATCGCGCTCGGCGTCTTCCAGAGGCCCGGCTCGAACGCCTTGGCGACGGCCAAGGCGATCCAGAGCGCGATGGACGACATGGCCAAGCGGTTTCCGCCGGGCCTGAAATACGACATCGTCTACAATCCGACCCAGTTCATCCAGCAGTCGGTCGATGCGGTCGAATCGACGATCGGCGAAGCCATCATCCTCGTCGTTCTTGTCGTCATTCTTTTCCTGCAGACGTGGCGCGCGGCGATCATTCCCATCGTCGCCATCCCGGTGTCGCTGATCGGCACGTTCTTTTTCATGGCAGCGTTCGGGTTTACGCTCAATAACCTGTCATTGTTCGGGCTTGTGCTGGCGATCGGCATTGTCGTCGACGATGCGATCGTCGTGGTCGAGAATGTCGAGCGAAACATCGAGGCGGGGCTTTCGCCGCATGATGCGGCGATCAAGAGCATGGACGAGGTCGGCGCGGCGCTGATTGCGATTGCGCTGGTGCTGTCCTCGGTGTTCATCCCGTCGGCTTTCATCACCGGCATTTCCGGGCAGTTCTACCGGCAATTTGCCTTGACCATCGCCGGCGCCACCATCATTTCGCTGATCGTCTCGCTGACGTTATCGCCCGCGCTGTGCGCCATGCTGCTCAAGCCGCACCACGAGATCGCGGATGGGCACTGGTGGAGCAAGCCGATCCACGGCTTCTTCGGGGTCTTCAACCGCTATTTCGACAAGCTCACGCACGCCTACGGCCGGCTGTCGGCCAAGCTGGTGCGCATCGCGGTGCTGATGCTGGTGGTCTATGCCGGGGTCATTGCCTTCGGCCTGAACGAATTCCGCAAGACGCCGGTCGGCTTCATCCCGCAACTCGACCGCGGTTATCTCATCATCGTCACGCAGTTGCCGCCGGCGGCTTCGCTCGCGCGCACCGACGAGGTCAACCGCCAGGCCGTGGAAATCGCGCTGAAGATCCCCGGCATTGCGCACGCGGTGAACATCGTGGGCTTCTCCGGCGCCACCTTCACCAATGCGCCGAACGCCGGCGCCGTCTTCGTGACGCTCGACGATTTCGAGAAGCGCGCCAAGGATCCGCGGCAATCGGCGGCGGCCATCCAGGGGCAGCTGTTCCAGAAGCTTTCGGCGATCCATGACGGCCTGATCTTCGTCGCCGCGCCGCCGCCTGTGTCCGGCATCGGCAATGCCGGCGGCTTCCGCATGATGGTGGAAGACCGCGCCGGCCGCGGCTCCCAGGCCCTGCAAGGCGCGGTCTACGCGATGATGGGACGCGCCGCGCAGACGCCCGGGCTGTTGCAGGTGTATTCGCTGTTCGAAAACACGACCCCGCAACTCTATCTCGACATCGACCGCACCAAGGCGCAGCTGCTCGGCATCAACGTGCCGGACGTCTTTGCGGCGCTACAGATCTATCTCGGCTCGGCCTACGTCAACGACTTCAATCTGTTCGGGCGCACTTATCGTGTGGTGGCGCAGGCGCAAAGCGGCAGCCGCAGCGATCCGAACGATGTGCTGAAGATCCGCGTCCGCAATAATCTGGGGGAGACGGTGCCGCTCGGCGCCTTCACCACGGTGCGCACGACCACGGCGCCTTACCGCGTGCCGCGCTACAACCTCTATCCGGCCGCCGAACTGGATGGCGCGGCCGCGCCAGGCTACAGCCAGGGGCAGGCGATCAAGATCATGGAAAAACTCGCGGCCGAAACGTTGCCGCAAGGGTTTTCCTACGAGTGGACGACGCTCGCTTTCCAGCAGATCCGTGCCGGCAGCACCTCGACCTTCGCCTTCGTTCTGGCGGTGGTGTTCGTGTTCCTGGTGCTGGCCGCGCAATTCGAAAGCCTGACGCTGCCGTTGGCGGTGATCATGATCGTGCCGATGTGCCTGATCGCGTCGATCGTCGGCGTCGTCCTGCGCGGTCAGGACAACAACATCCTCACCCAGGTCGGGTTCGTCGTGCTGATCGGCCTTGCGGCCAAGAACGCCATTCTGATCGTCGAGTTTGCCAAGCAACTCGAGGACGGCGGCCGTGATCGTTTCGACGCCGCGGTCGAGGCGGCGCATCTGCGGCTGCGGCCGATTTTGATGACGTCCTTCGCCTTCATCCTCGGCGTGACGCCGCTGGTCTGGGCCATCGGCGCCGGCGCGGAGCTCCGGCAGACGCTGGGCACTGCGGTGTTTTCCGGTATGATCGGGGTCACTGCATTCGGCTTGATCTTCACCCCGGTCTTTTACGTGCTCTCGCGCTGGGTGGCGTTGCGTCTTTCCGCGCGCCGCAAAGAGTCCCGGAAAAAGACCAGCTAACCTCCTGCGGTTGTGCAAGGCGACTGTCAATGACGATGAAATTTGGATTCGGCCAGCCGCTCACCCGCAAGGAAGACGATCCGCTGCTGCGTGGGGCCGGCCGCTATATCGCCGACGTTGCGCCCGGCAAGCTGCTCCACGCCGTCATGGTGCGCTCGCCGCACGCGCATGCGCGGTTCCGCATCACCGGGCTGGAAAAAGTCAGGGGCCTGCCCGGCGTCCGGCTGGTGCTGACGTCGGCCGATCTGTCCGCGCTCGGTCCGTTGCCGACGCCCGGTGTTCTGGCCGATGTCGACATCAAGGTGCCGGACTATCCGATCCTGGCGAAGGATGTGGTGCGGCACGTCGGCGACGCCATCGCATTTATCGTCGCCGACAGCCTCGAACAGGCAAAAGACGCCGCGGAAGCTCTGGCTGTTGACTGGCAGGAGCTGCCGCACGTGGTCGGCGCTGTCGCCGCGCTGAAGCCCGGCGCTCCGAAGGTCTGGGCGGACCGGTCGAGCAACCTCGCATTCGAGACCGAGGCGGGAGATGCGCGCGCCACCAAGGAGGCTTTTGCCAAGGCCGCGCGCGTCGTTGAATTGACCATCGTCAATCAGCGGCTGGTGACCAACTATATGGATACCCGCGGCGTGGTCGCCGAGTTTGATGGCGAACGCTACACGCTGACCCTCGGCAGCCAGGGCAGCCACATCATCCGCGATATCATCGGCGGCGCGGTGATGAAGCTGCCGCCCGAAAAGATGCGGGTGGTTACGCCCGATGTCGGCGGCGGTTTCGGCACCAAGCTGTTTCCCTACCGCGAATATGCGCTGGCGGCGGTTGCCGCCGAGAGCCTGCGCCGGCCGGTCAAATGGATCTGTGACCGCAGCGAGCATTTTCTCGGCGACAGTCATGGGCGCGACAATATTTCGACCGCGCGGGTGGCGGTCGACGAGAAGGGACGTTTCCTCGCGCTGGAGCTCGATATCATCGCCGACATGGGGGCGTATCTGTCGTGTTACGCGCCCTATATTCCCTGGCTCGGTGTCGGCATGGCGACGGGCGCCTACGACATTCCCGCGGCGCACATCCGGCTTCGCGCGGCCTATACGAACACCGTTCCGGTCGATGCCTATCGCGGCGCCGGGCGGCCGGAAGCGTCCTATCTGATCGAGCGCGCGGTCGATGCGGTTGCGCACGATCTCGACATGGCGCCCGACGTGCTGCGCCGGAAGAACCTGATCAAGCCGAAGGCGCTGCCTTATACGACGCCGACCGGCAAAGTTTACGACTCGGGTGATTTTGCCGGCACGCTGGCGCGCGCACAGGAGCTCGGCGATTGGGACGGCTTCAACAAGCGTGCCGCGCAATCGCGCCGCGTGGGGCGGCTGCGCGGCATCGGCATCGCCACCTACATCGAGGCGTGCGGCAATAACGGCCCGGAGACCGCCACACTGACGCTCGACCGCGATGGCGGCGTGACATTGCTGATCGGCTCGCAGTCGACCGGCCAGGGCCACGCGACATCCTATGCGCAGCTGATCGCGGAGCGGCTCGACCTGCCGCCGGAGCGCGTGCGCGTGATCCAGGGTGATACGGACAAGATTGCGAGCGGCGCCGGCACCGGCGGATCGAGCTCGATCCCCGTCGGCGGCGTGTCCGTCGATCGCGCGGCGACGACGCTCGCGGGGCAACTCAAGGAGATCGCGGCCGATGCGCTGGAAGCATCCGCGGGCGACCTCGAGATCGCGAACGGCGCGGTGCGCGTCGCCGGCACGGATCGCGTCATTTCATTTGCCGACCTCGCCGCGCGCCCCGGCGTGACCCCGGAGAAACTGCGCGCCGCGAAGGAATTCAGCATCGAGCCGCCGACTTATCCGAACGGCACGCACATCGCGGAAGTCGAGATCGATCCCGAAACCGGCGTGACGACGATCCAGAAATATGTCGTTGTCGACGACTTCGGCGCCACGCTCAATCCGCTGCTGCTGGCCGGCCAGGTGCACGGCGGCGCAGTGCAGGGCATCGGACAGGCGCTGATGGAAGACACGGTCTACGATCCGGCGACCGGCCAGCTGTTGAGCGCGAGCTTCATGGACTACGCGATGCCGCGCGCGGGCGATGCGCCCGACTTCGTGTTCGAGACTCGCAACACGCCGTGCAAAACCAATCCGCTTGGTGTCAAAGGCGCCGGCGAAGCGGGCGCCATCGGTTCGTGCCCGGCGGTCATGAACGCCATTGTCGACGCGCTGTGGCGTGCGCATCGCATCCGGCATGTCGACATGCCGGCGACGCCGCGGCGCATCTGGGAGACCATCCAGGCCGCGAAAGGCGCGTCCGGACACTGATCACGAATTCGTGAACGCGGACAAATAGCGTAGGAATCAGAGATATTTGCACGGCGGGCGCGACCGGGGGTAGATAACGCTGATGCAGAAGACCACCACGGCGGCGCTCATCCCGATCATGGCCGTGGCCGCTGCCAGCGCGGTGCTCGCCCAGTCCGACCCCATCGTCACGCGCCAGGCATTGATGAAGGAAAACAATAACAACGCCATCGCGGTCGTGCGGATGATGCGCGGCCTCGCGCCGTTCGATGCCGCCAAGGTCGACGCGGCTTTCGCCCAGTGGGCCGACACGGCGCAGAAATTTCCGAGCCTTTTCCCCGAGACCTCAAAGACCGGCCATAAGACGCGAGCGTCCACGAAGATCTGGCTGACCAAAGCCGACTTCGACGCCAAAGCCGCGGCCTTCGGCAAGGCGGTCGCCGACAACCGTGCAAAGGCCAAAAGTTCGCTCGGCGGCTTGCGCGCCGCCATTCCCGCTATCGCAAATGCCTGCGATGCCTGCCACAAGGACTATCGGGTTGGCCGCGAGTAGCGCACAGCGGCGAGGCAATTCCTAACGACCATTGCGAATCTGGGTATAAGGACCGCGGGACCCGCCGGATGCGCCGCACTTTGATCACCGCCGCGATTGCCGTTGTTGCCGCGGCTGCGCTCTGGTTTTTCACATTGCCGCAGACAATTCCGGAAAGCGCGCTCGCGCCGCGCAACGCCGATCTCGCCAATGGCCGCACGATGTTTCTGGCCGGCGGCTGCTCCTCCTGCCACGCGGTGCCGGAGCAGGAAGACGCCACCCGGCTGGGCGGCGGGCTGGGGCTCACGTCGCCGTTCGGCGTGTTCTATGTCCCGAATATTTCATCCGACAAGAAAGACGGCATCGGCGGCTGGACCGAGGCACAGTTCGTCACCGCCATGGTGAAAGGCACCTCGCCGACGGGCGAGCATCTTTATCCGGCACTGCCGTATACGTCGTATCAGCGCATGCGCACCGACGATCTGCGTGACTTGTTCGCCTACCTGAAAACCCTGCCGGCGATTTCCGGCAAGGTGCGCGACCACGCGCTGCGGTTCCCGTACAACTTTCGTCCGGCGCTCGGGCCGTGGAAACTGCTGTTCCTCGATGGCAAACCGTTCACGCCTGACCCGGCGCAAACGGCGCAATGGAACCGCGGCGCCTATCTGGTGAACGGTCCCGGCCACTGCGCCGAATGTCATTCGCCGCGCAATTTCCTCGGTGCGATTGTCGAGAGCCGGCGCTTTGCCGGAGGTCCGAGCCCGAACGGGCTGGGTGGCGTGCCCGACATCACGCAGGGCAAGCTGCACGACTGGAAGGTCGAGGAACTGGCCGAAACGCTTTTGAACGGCATGACGGCCGACGCCGACCTGGTCGGCGGCATCATGATGGAAGTCGTATCCAACACCAAGCACCTGAGCGCGGCCGACCGCGAAGCCATGGCGGTCTATCTCAAGTCGCTGCCCGCGCCGAAATAGTGCGCCGCCACGAAATTTGACGTATGCAGGGGCCGATTCCCCGGCGCGCTGATGCATCCATTCAAGGCCATCGGACTCAAACTGATTTCCGCGCTGCTGTTCGCCGGCATGTCGGCGCTGGTGCGGCAGCTGGGCGATGTCGCGCCCATCGGCCAGATGGTGTTCTTCCGCAGCGCTTTCGCGATCCTGCCGGTGCTGGTGATCTATGCGCTGCGCGGCGAACTCGCCTCCGCCGTGCGCACCGGGCGCCCGTTCGGGCAGCTCGGCCGCGGCATGCTCAGTGTGTGCGGCATGTTCACGAACTTTTCGGCGCTCACCCGCCTGCCGCTCGCGGATGCGACCGCGATCTCATTTGCCTCTCCGCTGATCACGGTGGCGCTGGCTGCGGTCATCTTGAAGGAGCGCGTGCGCATCTATCGCTGGTCGGCGGTAATCATCGGCTTTGCCGGCGTGATCGTGATGCTCGTTCCGCATTTCGACATCGGCGCTTATGCCGGCGCCGCGGGCGCCGCCGCGGCCGTGGGCTCGCTGTTTGCGATCACCTCGGCCTTCTGCAACGCGGGGACGGTGATCCAGACCCGCCGGCTCACGCAGACCGAGACCACGTCGTCCATCGTGTTCTATTTTTCGCTGGTCTGCGCCCTGGCGGGTGCCTTGACGCTGCCCTTCGCCTGGCATTCGCCGACCGCGTCCGAGCTCACGTCGCTAATCGCGCTCGGCATTCTCGGCGGCCTCGCGCATATCTTTCTGACCGAAAGCTATCGTTTTGCAGCCGCTTCGGTGGTGGCGCCGTTCGACTACTCGTCGATGCTGTGGGCGCTGCTGCTGGGCTACTGGCTGTTCGGCGAACTGCCGGGGACCCTGGTCTATGTGGGCGCGTCCATCGTCGCCGGCGCCGGCCTCTACGTCATCTGGCGCGAGCGGCAACTTGGTCTGAAACGCGCGCGCGAAGCGGAAGGGCCGCCGACGGCGGCGTGAAAAGTTTTCAAGCCTTCTGCGTGCCGTGGTGTTCGCACCAGAAGTCGAGCAGCTTGCGGGCGGTCGTCTGCGACAGCTTCGTGTAGTCGCTTTTCAGCTTCTTGAGATCGTCGTCGGATGCGACGCGTCCCAGCAGGTCGTCCTGCAGCAGCGCGCGCAAGGTCGGCCAAGAGAAGCCGGCCGTCTTGCAGGGGACCAGCAGCGCTTCATTGCGGCCTTCGCTCACCATCTGCTTGATCATGTCGGTCGGTGCCGAGCACAATGTGGCGAGTGCGGTGACCGTCGCGGCATATTTGCGCTTCTTGGCATATTCCAGCAGCGTCAGTTCATCGAGTTCGCCGGCCTGTTGCGCACGATCGACGATTTTTTGCGCAGCGGCAAAATCCATGTCGACGTTGACGTCAGGCCGCTCGATCACGTCGTTCGATACGGCGGCCAGCAGGTCCTTCACGTCGGGGCGCTGTTCCGAAACGATTGCCACCAGCTTGGTGCGCACCGCTTCGCTCACGCGCTCGAGCAGACGAAGGAAAATGCCGAACGGAATGTCGAGCCGCAGGCCGAGCTTTTCGAGGATCGATTCACTCGTTCCGGGCCGCTCCACGATGCGGGCGTAGCCGCTTTCGGACAGCCGCGCTCCCGTGTTCTCGACCAGCTTGCTGATGACATCCTCGTCGCCGCGCGCGATCAGGACGTCGGTCAGCGCCTCGCTGAGGCTGCTGCGTTTCGAAATGGCCAGCAGGTGTGGCTGACTCTTGACCTCGGCAATCTCGATGAGATCCGGCGTGCTCAGCCGGTCTGATAATGACAGGACTGGCCCGGCAATGGCGATTTCGTCGTCGCGTGCGAGTGTATGAACGACCTTGACCGGCGCGTTGTTGATCGGCGCGAGGCGCTCGCTGAGCTCGATCAGCGCGTTGGATTCCATCCGCGTCAGCAGATGACCGAGCACCTGGTCGAAGACCTGGATCTGCTCTTCATTGAGCTTGTCGTTCTGCACCAGGAAAAGGTCGGTGATGCGCCTGAGGGTGTCGACCCTCTTTTCCTGCGAGCCGCGGCGGACCGCGTCCTCAAGCTCGGAAATCAATGATCGCTGTTGATACATCGCGCGCGTTCTGCTCGACTTGATCGACGCGCTTTCTGCGCCGCTTTATTAATAGAGTGTAAACGCGATCATATCCGAAAGCGTTTAAGAAGTTCCTTCGCCCGGACTACGGCGCGTTGTGCGGGAGACGATCTACACCTCAGGATTTGTCACAATGCGCGTTTTCCGGCGGACATCGTTTGTTGCCGTCTGCATGATTTTGGGAATTTCATCGTCCGGACAGGCGGCTTGCGGTGCCGGGAGTGCGCGCTGCGAACCTTCGGCGGAAGAAACGCGCGCGAAAATAACGCGCCTGCTCGATGCAACGTTCGTGACGCCGCATGAGATTGTCACGGTCGAAAAGCGCGACGGCCGTGAAATTGAAACGCAGGGCCGCAGGGAATACGAGCTACGATTTTCAGTTGTGTTGAGTTATTCGGGCGACCGGCTGCGCTGCCGGACCGATCTGTGTCCCGAGCTGCATAATTATCTGCTCGAGATCGATGCCCCGGCGAAGAAGGCGACGGTTTCCGGCTGGCTGTTTTTCAGGCAGGCGGGCGATGGCTGGCGCTAAGGTAAGTGGAGTGGACGTCTTTTCGCTCTCAGATCTCATCCTGAGGAGCCGCGCGTCAGCGCGGCGTCTCGAAGGATGGCGTCGGAGCCTCATGGTTCGAGACGCGCTCCTACGGAGCGCTCCTCTGACAAATAAACCTTTCTGTCACCGGGCGCTTCGGCTTCAGCCCTGAAATGCCTTGAAGGTGATGATGGTGTGCGTGTCCTTGATGCCGGGGATGCACTGCACTTTCTCATTCACGAAATGGCCGATGTCGGTGCCCGGCTCGACATAGAATTTCACCAGCAGATCGTAGTCGCCCGCGGTCGAGTAGATCTCGGAGGCGATCTCGGATTCGGCCAGCGCGTTCGCGACCTGGTAGGCCTTGCCGAGCTGGCATTTGATCTGGACAAAGAAGGGGGTCATCGCGAAGCCTCCAATTTCCGCTCATTCCCGCGCATGCGGGAGCAGGGATGAGCGAAACCACCAATCCCAAAAACGACGGATTCTTGCAAGGCGCTGAATGGCGGCTTGCGCTGAAGGCGCCCGCGGAATAGGTATGAACCAGCAATCTCGTGGGGTGTCCGGCGGTGCCGGACTGAGAGGTCGATCGAGGCCAACCCAACGAACCTGATCCGGGTCATGCCGGCGGAGGGACCAGAGATGCATCACCCGAAAGCAACACCGCGCGACGGCGTCGCGCAACCGCGCGACAGCGTGGCGCAAAGCGCGTCCGCCATCCTCGCACGTCTGCGTGCGCGCAGCCCGCGCGTTCATTGCATCACAAACGCGGTTGCGCAGAATTTCACCGCCAATGTGCTGCTCGCGGCCGGCTGCGTTCCCTCAATGACGCTTTCGGCCGAGGAGATCGGCCCGTTCGTGGCCGGCGCGCAGGCGCTGCTCGTCAATCTCGGCACTTTCGATGCCGAGCGGCGGCAGGCGACGACGATTGCCGTCGAAACGGCCGCGAAGCACGCCTTGCCCTGGGTGCTCGATCCCGTCTTCGTCGATCGGGTTCCGCCGCGCGCCGCCTTTGCGCGCGAGTTGATCGGACGGCGGCCGTCGGTCGCACGCCTCAACCACGCCGAATTTCATGCGTTGGCGGGTCATGCGCCGGCGCGTGACGCGGTCGCGGCTTATGCGGGCGCCCACGGGATCGTCGTCGGGCTTTCCGGCGAGACCGATCTCGTCACCGACGGCGCGCGCGTCGTTGCGCTCGGCAACGGGCATCCGTTGATGACCAAGGTGACGGCGCTGGGATGCGCCGGTTCGGCGCTGGTCGCGGCATGCCTCGCCGTCGAGCCCGATCCGTTCTTGGCAGCGGCGGCCGCGCTGGTGATCATCGGCATTGCCGGCGAACAGGCGGCCGAACATTCCGCGGGGCCCGGCAGTTTCGCGGTTGCGATCATCGATGCGGTTTACAATCTCGACACATCCGCGCTGGCCGCGCGTGCAAAGGTGGAGTGATGCTGATCGATCTCGCCCTTTATGCGCTCGTCGACCCCGCGGTCGCCGGCGGACGTTCGCTCCCGGACCTGGCCAATCTCATCGCCGGCAGCGCAACGCTGGTACAGCTGCGCGATAAAAAGGGATCCACGCGTGCCATGGTCGAGGAGGCGCGGGCGCTCCGTGCGGTGCTTGAGCCGAAGGGGATTCCGCTGCTGGTCAACGATCGCGTCGACGTTGCGCTCGCGGCCGAAGCCGACGGCGTCCATATCGGCCAGGACGACATGTCGGTGCCCGATGCGCGGCTCCTTCTCGGGCGCAGCGCGATCATCGGCCTCAGCGTCAAGACGGTGCAGCAGGCGGAAGCCGCGCCGCTGCCGCTGCTCGACTATGTCGCGATCGGCGGCGTGTACGGCACGACATCGAAAGACAATACGTCGACGCCCATCGGTCTCACCGGTCTGAGCCGCATTGTCGAAGTCATTCGGGCGCGCAAGGCCGGATTTCCGATCTGCGCGATCGCCGGCATCAATGCCGGCAATGCGGCTGACGTCATTTACGCCGGGGCCGACGGCGTGGCGGTGATCTCGGCTCTGTCGCTCGCGCCCGATCCGGGCCGCGCCGCGCAGGAGCTGCGCGCGGCCGTCGATGGCGCGCTGGCGCGGCGAGGCCCGCCATGACCGCGATTGCCGTCACCATCGCCGGTTCGGATTCAAGCGGCGGCGCCGGCATCCAGGCGGACCTCAAGACCTTCGCCGCTCTCGGTGTCTATGGCGCATCGGTGATCACGGCACTGACCGCGCAGAATACGCAGGGCGTCAGCGCAATCCACGACGTGCCTGCCGAGTTTGTCGCGGCCGAGATCGATGCCGTGTTCGGCGATCTCGATGTCGCGGCGGTCAAGATCGGCATGCTGTCGCAGGCGGCGATCATCGAGACGGTGACCAGGGGCCTCGGCCGTCATCACGCGAAGAACATTGTGCTCGACCCCGTGATGGTGGCGACGTCCGGCGACCGCCTGCTGGCCGCCGACGCCGTCGAGGCCCTCTGCAAATTGCTCGTTCCGCGGGCTTTGGTCGTGACGCCCAATCTTCCGGAAGCTGCGGCGCTGACCGGTGCCGATGTTGCGCGTAACGAACAGGAAATGGAAATTCAGGCGCGTGAACTGCTGGCGCTCGGCGCGCGCAGTGTCCTGATCAAGGGTGGGCACGGCGACTGCGGTGAAAGCATCGATCTGCTGGTCGGCGAGGGCGATGTGCTGCGCCTGTCGGCCAAGCGCGTCACCACGAAAAACACCCATGGCACCGGGTGCACGCTGTCATCGGCCATCGCGGCCGGCCTCGCCAAGGGCCTCGACCTCAAGGCCGCGGCGCGCGCCGCGAAATCCTACGTCACGGCGGCCATTGCGGCCGCCGATACAATGCCGGTCGGCCATGGCCACGGCCCGCTGCATCATTTTCATGCGACATGGAGAACGACATGACCACGCGACGCGCATTCATCACAGCCGGGGGTGCAACATTGGCCGGGACTTTGGCCGCGCCTTCGGTCGCACTGGCGCAAACCGTGAAGTGGCGCATGGTCACCTCCTGGCCGAAGCGACTGCCGGGCCCCGGCATGTCGGCCGAGCGCATCGCCGATCGCGTGCGCGCGCTGTCGGGCGGCAAGCTCGATATTTCGGTGTCGGCTGCCGGCGAAGTCGTTCCGGCCTTCGAGGTGCTGGATGCGGTCGGCAACGGCGTCGCGGATATCGGCCACACCGCCTCGTTCTACTGGCAGGGCAAGATGCCGGCCGCCGCTTTCTTCACGACCGTGCCGTTCGGCCTGACGCCGGGCGAACACGTCGCCTGGATCGATGCCGGCGGCGGACAGGCGCTTTGGGACGAGCTCTACGCGCCGTTCGGCGTGAAGCCGTTCATGGGCGGCAACACCGGCGTCTGCATGGGAGGCTGGTTTCGTCGTGAAGTGAAAAGCCTCGCGGATGTGCGCGGGCTCAAGCTGCGCACCCTCGGCCTCGGCGGCGAAGTCTACCGGCGTCTGGGTGCAACGCCGCAGACCACGCCGCCGGCGGAAATTCTGGTGAGCCTGCAGTCGGGGGTGATTGACGGCGCCGAGTTCGTCGGGCCGGGCACCGATATTGCGCTCGGGCTCTATCGCGTCGCGCCGTTCTATTACTATCCCGGCTTCAACAAGCCGAACGGCACCGGCGAATGCATCGTGTCGCTGAAAGCGTGGAATGCGCTGTCGGACGAACTCAAGGCGATCATCGCACATGCCTGTGCGGCCGAAGCGAATTATGCGCTCGCTGAAATGGAACGGCTCAACGCTCAGGCCCTGGCCGCGTTGGTGAACGAGCACAAGGTGAACCTCGCGGCGTTTCCGGAGGATCTCATCGGCGCCGCGCGCAAGCAGGCCGATGATGTCCTCGGCGAGCTCTCCGGCAAGAACGCGATCACCGGGAAAGTGCATGCCTCCTATGCGGCGTTCCGTGCGCGCACCGCGCCCTGGTCGCGGATTTCGATTGAGTCCGTGCTGCGGGCGAGGGGAGCGTAGGCGCGCACAACTTTCACGTTTGTTCGCCACCGCCCCGGTGCGGACATTGCGTTTGCCATCGGATAAAAAGAGCGGCAAAAAGCCTGACCGGCCGCAGAGCCGGAGACGGGGAGGACGTTATGAAGCGCACGATAAGCGTTCTGGCGTGTTTGGCGTGCTTGACGCCTGCCGCAGTAAACGCCCCGCCCGCGCATGGGCAGGAGCTGTCCGCAAAGCCGATCAGGATCCTGGTAGGCGTGGCCGCCGGCGGCGCCACCGACGTCACGGCGCGGCTGATTGCGCAGAAGCTCAGCGCCAGCCTGCACACGAACGTCTTCGTTGAGAACAAGACCGGCGGCGCTTTCGAGCCGGTGTTCCGCGAGCTCACTAGCGCGGCGCCGGATGGCCACACGCTGTTCATGATTTCCGCCGCGATGGTGGTGAACCAGCCGGCGCACAAGGACTACCCGTACGACATCCGCAAGATGACGCCGGTGACGGAAGTGTCGGAAGGCCCGTTCATTCTGGTCGGCCGCAAGGGTGCGAGCTTCAAGACGGTCGAGGGGCTGATCGACTTCGGACGGAAAAATCCCGGCAAGCTCACTTTCGGTTCCGGCGGCGGCACCGGCGGCTCGTTGTCGTTGACAACGGAACTGCTGCGGCTGCGCACCGGCATCACGATCGTGAATGCGCCATACAAGGGCGCCGCAGCCGCACTGAACGATCTGCTGGGCGCGCACATCGACGCCATGTTCGACGCGATGCCGATTCAGGTCGAACAAGTGAAATCCGGCAACGTCATCGGCCTCGCGGTCACCAGCGCCAAGCGCAATCCGGCCTTGCCGGAGGTGCCGACCATGGTCGAGGCGGGCTACAAGGATTTCGTGGTGTCGAACTATTTCGGCCTGATCGCGCCGCCGGACATGCCGCTCGCCATCGCCAAAAAGTTGCGCGACGAGGTGGCCAAGGCGGTTGCCGCGCCCGAGGTTGCCGAACTGTTCAGCAAGCAGGGCATGGCGCCGGTCGCCAGCGAGCCGACCGAATTCGGTGAGCTGATCAAGACCGACCTTCAGCGCTGGACGACGGTCATCAATGATGCCGGCATCGAGCGGCAATAAGTTCAAAGGAAAAATTCATGAGTGATGCGTGCGGGACCTGGCTCCAGCGTTTCCCCGGAAACGTGAAGTGGAGCAACGCCATGCAGATCGTGACCGGCATGGCGCCCTGGGCCGCGATCGCGATGGAGGAGGTGGACCGCATCGCCGAGCGCATGCGGGCGCGCGCCGGTGAAAGCGATCTGGACGCGGTCTGGATCGAGGAATGGACCGCGATGGCCGACCGGGTGGCCGGCGCGGCCGACGCCGCCGCGAAGGAAGGCCGGCAGATCACCGCCGGCAATAACTACATGCGCGCCGGCAATTATTACTACAGCGCCGAGCGGTTTTATGTGCCCGGCGAGCAAAAGCTTGCGGTCTATCGCAAAGCATTGCGCTGCTGGCATGCGGCGCTCGAGCGGCTTTATCCGAACGTGGAACGCGTCGACGTGCCGTTCGAGGGAAAGGGACTGGCGGCCTATTTCATGAGGGGGCCGGGCGCCGGTGTGCGCGCGCCGACCGTGGTCGTGTTCAACGGAATGGACAACGCCAAGGAGATGAGCGTCCTCTTCGCCGGCGTCGAGTTTGCGAAGCGCGGTATGCACACATTGGCGGTCGACGGCCCGGGCCAGAGCGAGACGCTGCGGCTGCGCGGCCTGCATGGCCGCCCCAACTACGAGGTCGCCGGCATCGCCGCGTATAATTACGCGGCCCAGCGGCCAGACGTCGATCCGCAGAAGATCGCCGTCATGGGCTACAGTTTCGGCGGCTATTACGCGGCGCGTTCCGCCGCCTTCGAGAAGCGCTACGCCGCCGGGGTTTCAATGGCGACGCCGTATTGGGACATGCACGCCTGGCAATTGCGGCTGCGCGAGCGCGCGGCGGCCGACCCCAAATCGACGACCGCGAATACCTTTCAATGGCGATGGGTGATGGGCGCGGCCAATGACGAGGAAGGGCTCGAAATCGCCAAGCGTTTCACGCTGGTCGACATCGCGAAGAATATTGCGTGTCCCTATCTCGTCACCCACGGCGCCAACGACCGGCTGGTCAAGGTCGACCAGGCTGAAAAGCTCTTCGCCGAGATCGGCTCGAAGAAAAAACAACTGAAAATCTTCACCACCGAAGAGGGCGGCGCCGAGCACGCGCACGTCGACAACCGGCAGCTGGGGGTCGATTTTGTCGCCGACTGGCTGGTCGCCAACATGGATTTGCCGCCGCGCTAGCGCGGCTTAGCGGGAGTGATGGCTGTGAAAATGCGAACAATGTTTCTGGCTTTAACGGTTGCAGCGCTGGCCTCGGCCGCAGGGGCGCAGGATTATCCGGCGCGGACGATCACCCTGATCTCGCCGTTTCCGCCGGGCGGGCCGTCCGACACGGCGGCGCGGCTGGTGATCGGCCCGATGGCGAAGGCGCTCGGCCAGCAGATCATCGTCGAGAACGTGACGGGCGCCGGCGGCACCATCGGAACCGCGCGCGCCGCCAAGGCCGCGCCGGACGGTTACACGCTGATCGTTTCCGGGTCGGGCACGCACGCGGCCGCCGAATTCCTGCAGAAGGATCTGCCCTACCGCTCGACCGATTTCGCGCAGATCGGCCTGATCAACACCTCGCCGATGATACTGGTCGCGCGCAGCGCGGTGCCTGCCAACACGCTGAAGGACTTCGTGGGCTATCTGAAGACGAATGAAAAGAAACTCACCGAAGCCGACGCAGGCGTCGGCTCGATTTCGAATCTCGCGTGCTCGGTGTTCCATGCGCTCGCGGATGTGCACCCGACCGTGGCCTCGTACCGCGGGACGCCGCAGGCGACGATGGATCTGGTCGGCGGCAACGTCGATTTCGGATGTAATCAGATCGTCAACATCGCGCAGCATGTGAAAGCCGGCACGCTGAAGGCGTACGCCGTGACGAGCGACAAGCGCTCGCCGATGCTGCCGGACGTGCCGACCACGGCGGAAGCGGGCATGCCCGGTTTCAACCTGCTGGTCTGGTTCGGCCTGTCGGCGCCGAAGAGGACGCCGGCGCCGATCATCGAGAAACTGAACAAGGCGCTCGCGACCGCGCTCGACGACCCCGACATCATCAAGCGCTTTGCCGAGCTCGGCTATGATGTGGCGCCGCCGGAAAAGCGCAGCGCCGCCTATTTCGACAAGTTCTACAAGGACGAAGTCGCGCTCTGGGCCAAGGTGCTCGGCGGGCTCAACGCCGACAAGAAGTGACCTGACCCGGCATGCGCCCGACCCGCGCGGTTGAGATCATCGCCGGTACCCCGCCGGGCGGCGGCCAGGACCGGCCGGCGCGCGCGCTGATCGAGGTGCTGGAAAAGCACGCGCTCGTCGGCCAGCCGGTCAAGCTCACGAATATCCCCGGGCGCGGCGGCGGTAACGCCTGGGACTACCTTCGCACGAAGACCGGCGACCCGCACGTGCTGGCGATCAATTCGCCCACCATCATTTCGAACAAACTGCTCGGCGTCAGCGACCTCGACTATGCCGCGCTGACCCCGCTCGCCAATCTCTACACCGAATACCCGATCTTCATCGTGCGCGCCGATTCATCGATCGCGAACGTGACCGAGCTGGTACGGCGCCTGAAGGCGGACACTAGCGGCGTGCGGATCGCGCTCGCCACTGCCATCGGCAACCCCAACCACATCGCGCTGGCGCGGCTGACCCGGCATGCCGGCGGCGACGTGAAAGCCCTGACGATCGATGTGTTCGACTCGGCCCGCTATGCCATCGCGCACGTCGTCGACGGCAAGGCCGAACTCGGCGTCATCACCGCGGTCAGCGCGGTGCCGGAATTGACCGCCGGCACCTTGCGCACGGTGACGCTGTCCGGCCCGCAACGGCTCGGCGGATTGTTCAAGGATGTGCCGACGCTGCGCGAGAGCGGCGTCGGCTGCGAGGTCGGCATGTGGCGCGGGCTAATCGCGCCGGCCGGCATTCCGCCGGAAGCCGTCGCGTTCTGGGAGCGCACGCTGGCTACGGCGACCGCCAGCGCTGAATGGCAGGCCGAGCTCGCGAAGAAATACTGGGCGAACACTTTCATGGCCGGCGCGCAGGAACGCGCCTTTCTCGGCGACGAGCGCGCGCAGATGACCGCGGCGCTCGGCGAACTCGGGCTGTTGCCGGCGCGCGCCTCCGCGACATGAACCAGACCTGGCAGCCCACGCGCGCTTTGGAGCTCATCGCCGGAACGCCGCCCGGCGGCGGGCTGGATCGCGTGGCGCGCGCGCTCGCGAGCGCCATCGCGCAGTCGAAATCGGTCGCGGTTCCGGTGGAGGTCATCAACGTGCCGGGCGACGGTGCGCGCCGCGCCTGGACTCATTATGTCGATAATCATGCGGGTGACGGCCATGTGCTCGGCATCAGCTCGCCCAATCTGACCACCGACTATCTCGCGGGCGTGAGTACCTTCGAACACAGCCGTTACACGCCGGTCGCGACCTTGATCACGGAATACATTGCCTTCGCCGCGCGGCCGGATTCCACGTTGCGTGCGGGCGCCGATCTGCTTGGCCGGCTCGGCCGCGGCAAGGCACCCGTCACCGTCGCGCTGTCGACCTCGCTCGGTAATCCCAATCACGTGGCGCTGGCGAAACTTTCACGCGCTGCCGGCGGCGACATCAATGCGCCGGTCATCCACGTGTTCGATACGGCGCTCGATGCGGTGGCCGACGTGGTTGCCGGCAACGCGGATGTCTGCGCGGTCACGGCCGCCAGCGTGCTGGCGGAGCTGAAGAATGGCCGGCTGCGTGTCATCGGCATCACCGCGCCCGCGCGCCTGGCGGGTGCGTTCGCCGATGCGCCGACCTGGAAAGAGCAGGGCGCCGATTGCGTGATCGGCGCCTGGCGCGGCGCCACCGGCCCCGCCGGCCTTGGCGCTCCCGAGATCGCGTTCTGGCAGACGCTGCTCAAGGACGCGGTCGCGCAGCTATGCTGGGCGGAGGAGCTGTCACGCCTGAGCTGGTCGCCGCTGTTTCAGACCGGCCCCGAACTCAAGGCCTATCTCGACGAGGAACGTGCCGAATTCGTCGCCGTCCTCGGAGAATTGGGGCTGCTCAAGGCACGCTAATCAATATAGACTTTGCGGACGACCGGCCCGATCAGAGGCAGGCGCATCTAAATTGACTTGGGAGGATCGCCATGACCAACAAGACGAACAAGCACGTTTCACGCCGCACAATCCTGAAAGCCGGCGTTGCGCTCGGCGCGACGGCGGTCTTTGCACAGCCTTTGAAAGCCGCGGCGCCTGCGCCGGAAGCGATTACGCCGGCGCTGATCGAGGCGGCAAAGAAAGAGGGCAAGGTCGTCTTCTATACGGCGATGGATCTGCAGTTCGCCGAACGTCTCGGCAAGGCCTTCGAGGCGAAATTTCCTGGCATTGCCGCGCGCGTCGAGCGCTCCGGCGCCGAGCGCATCTTTACCCGCATCGGCCAGGAATATGCCTCCAACATTCACGCGGTCGACGTCGTCAATACGTCCGACCAGGCGCATTGCATTATCTGGAAGCGAAACGACTGGATCGCGCCCTACCTGCCGGAAGAAGTCGCGAAATATTACGACAAGCGCTACTACGACGCGGACGGGCTCAACGTCACGACGCGCATTTTGATCTCGCCGATCGCCTACAACACCAACCTGGTGAAGAAGGAAGACGCGCCGAAGAGCTTCAAGGATCTGCTCGATCCGAAATGGAAGGGCAAGCTGGTCAAGGCGCATCCGGCCTACAGCGGCACCATCATGAACTCGACCTTCGAGACCGCGCGCGATCTCGGCTGGGATTATTTCGTGAAGCTGGCGGCGCAGAACGTCATGCAGGTCCAGTCGGCGACCGATACGCCGAAGCGCATCGCGCTCGGCGAACGCGCGGTCATGGTGGACGGCGCCGGTTATCTCGTCATCCGCAACAAGGAAGCCGGCCAGCCGGTCGAGATCGTCTATCCCGAGGAAGGCACGCCGCTCGCCGGCGGCCCCAGCGTCGTCTTCAAGGCCGCTCCCAATCCGAACGCCGCGCGCCTGTTCCAGAACTGGATGCATTCGCGCGAGGGCCAGCAAATGATCGTCAACGATGCCCGGCAGTTTTCGGCGCATTCGCAGACCGTGGACAAGCCCGGCGTCCGCAAGCTCGCCGACATCAAGCTGATGAAGGAAGATCCCGAGGCGATCCTCACGCAGGGCGAAGCGGTCAAGAAGCGCTACGCCGAAATCTTCAAGGTGTAGTGACGTGAAAACAGCAAGACTGGGTCGCGCCATTGCGCTTGCCGTAGCATGGGCCGCGTCCGCCGCGGCGTTGACGTCGCCGGCGCCCGCGCAGGAATTCCCGACGCGCCCCATCACCATCATCGTGCCGCAGCCGCCCGGCGGCGGGACCGACATCATCTCCCGCGTCGTCGGGCAGCAGTTGTCCGTCCAGCTCGGCCAGCCGGTCGTCATCGAAAATCGCGCGGGCGCCGGCACGGTGGTCGGCACCGCCGCGGCTGCCCATGCGGCGCCCGATGGCTACACGTTGCTCGCGGGCCTCACCGCCAACATGGCGGTCAATCCGAGCCTGTTTGCAAAGTTGCCTTACGATTCCGTGCGCGATTTCACCGCGGTCGGGATGATGGCGGAGTTCCCCTTCGTGCTGGTCGTGAGCAAGGATTTCCCCGCCCACTCGGTCAAAGATGTCATCGCGCTGGCGAAATCAAAACCGGGCGAGTTGAATTTCGCCTCGGCGGGCAACGGCAGCGGACAGCATCTGTCGGGCGAGATGTTCAAGCTGATGAGCGGCACCAATCTCACGCACGTGCCCTATCGTGGGGCGTCGCCGGCTTACACCGATGTGGTGACTGGCCGGACGCCGCTGTTCTTTGACAACCTCGCCAGTGCGCTGGGTCAGATCAAGGGCGGCAACGTGCGCGCGGTGGCGGTCACCGGCAAGGAACGCGCGCCGCTGCTGCCTGACGTTCCGACCATCGCCGAATCCGGCATTCCCGGCTTCCAGAATTATGTGTGGTTCGGTTTGTGGGCGCCGAAAGATACGCCGCGGCCGATCGTCGAGAAGCTGTATGCCGCGGTGAGGAAATCCGTCGCCACGCCGTCGGTTAAGGAGCGGATCATGGCGGATGCCGGCGTGCCGATCGACATGCCGCTCGCCGACATCGAGCCATTCCTCAAGAGCGAAATCGCGAAGTGGGCCGATGTCGTCAAGCGTGCCAATGTCTCGGTGCAGTGAGCAGGGCGGCCTATTTTCCTCGTCAGGACCGGGACTTAGCGGTTGTGGCCGGATTGCCACACCGCCCCTGAGTTATTTCTGAGCACCGGGCTGTCCACTGCCGATCCGCGAGTTCCATGTGTTATTTTCACTCAGAAAATGAGTGGGGGCGCTCATGTCGCATCGTTTAGCTACAGCCGTGCTCGCGGGCCTGGCTGCGGTCACAGTCGGTCAACTCGCTTCGGCCGCTGATCTGCCGCGCAAGGCACCTGCCTACGCGCCACCACCGGCTTTTAGCTGGACAGGATTTTATGTCGGCGCGACTGCTGGCGCGGCATGGACACAGGCCGACGTGAGCCTGAACACCGTCAACGGTCCAATCCCGCTTTACAATCCGTTGGACATTCCCAACTTGAACGCGTTCGGCTCTCCGAGCCTTTCACGAACGAACGGAGTGATCGGCGGCAAAGCCGGATATAATCAGCAGTGGAATGCTTTGGTTCTTGGACTGGAAGGCGACATTTCCTGGTTTCATTTTGACCAGACCGTCTTCAACAGCGGCAACCCCTTTATCGTCACGTTCCCGGGCGCCGGCAGCGCGCAAATGACGACCAACGTCAAAACGTCCTGGCTCGCGACCATTCGCGGCCGTCTTGGCTTCGCGCTCGATCATTGGCTGTTCTACGGCACCGGCGGCGTTGCCTTCGCTAATGTGAAATACTCAAATAACTATCGCGGGTTCTCGCCGCTCGGCTCGGGCTTCGAATTCGAGACTGCATCGGCCAGCGACACCAGAGTAGGCTGGGCCGCAGGCGGCGGCATTGACTATGCCATCACCAAAAATTGGATCCTGAGCGCCGAGTACCTCCATGTCGATCTCGGCACGCTCAACGCTGCCGGGCTTGTCACCACGGGTAATAACGGCACCGGAATATTCAATTTCTCGACCAAGGTGACCTCTGACATCGGCCGCGTCGGCGTAGCCTACAAATTCTGATAAAATTTTCAGTCCAGTCAAAAAACCCGGGGCAATCCCGGGTTTTTCTTTTCCGATAGCGAAGCGCGATCAATACCCGGTTTGGTATTTAACGGAACGCGACCGGGGTGATTAGACAAAGACTTCGCGACATCTCTTGAGAAATGATTCTGTGTTGGTGCAGTCAGCGATAGCTCAGTGGCCGCCGGCCTGAGCGGCATCAACCGTTCTGGTGGGCTTAGGCGCAAGCCAGATGACTGTCGCTGCAATGGCGAAAGCCAGCGCCACGATGGACATCATCTGATTGGTTGCGATCATCACGCTTTGGCTTTGCACGAGATTGTTGAGCTGTGCGAGCGCACCATCCACCGACATGCCGTTGGCGGCGAGCTTTTGCAACGTTTCGCCGGTGCGGTCGGCCAGACCGGACAGCTCGGCATGCATATAAGTCGTCTTGTCTTCCCAGAAAGTCGTCACCAGGGACGTGGCGACCGCGCCCGACATTGTGCGCAGGAAGTTCTGAAGCCCCGCTGCTGAAGCGGTTTCGTGCTCCTCGACGCTCGCAAGTGACAGCGCGGTGAGTGGAACAAAGAAAAGCGGCAGGCCTATGCCCATCAGGATCAGCGGCGTGGCGATTTGCCAGTAGGTCACATCGTTTGTGAGCGCAGTACGCAGGAACATGACGAAAGCGATCCACGCCAGTCCAGTGAATACGATGCGACGGGGGTCGCGTTTCTTGGCCATCAGGAAGCCGGCCACCGGTGCGAACAGCACTGCGCAAACGCCGCTCCATGCGGTCGTCATGCCCGCCCAGGTCGACGTATAGCCCATGTAGCTTTGCAGCCAGAGCGGCGTCAGCACGTTCGCCCCGAACATCGAGCCATAACCGAGGGCAAGGGTGACCACCGCCGCGGCAAATCCGCGATGACGGAAAACGCGAATGTCGACGATCGGTTGCGGTTCCGTCAGCTCCCAGATCAGGAAGGCGGCAAATCCGACCACCGCAATACCGGCGAGCACGCAGATTTCGGTGGAGGCAAACCAGTCATCGTCCTTGCCCATGTCGAGCATGATCTGAAGCGCGCTCACGAAGATGATCAGCAGGACGAGGCCGCCGATATCGATCGGGAGCCGCGCCGGCGCCTGCTCGAAGCGCTTCAGCATGCGGGCCGCGATCGGCGCGCAGACCAGCGTGATCGGCACGTTGATGAAGAAGATGAACGGCCAGGAAAAATTATCGCAAAGCCACCCACCCAGAATGGGCCCCAGCACCGGCGCCACCAGGGTGGTCATGGCCCATAACGCCATGGCTGCCGGGGCGCGTTCCTTGGGGAAAATCCGCAACAGCAAGGTTTGCGACAGCGGCATCAGCGTGCCGCCGGAAATGCCCTGCATGACACGGCCGGCGATCAGCATTGCGAGCGAATTCGACAGTCCGCAGAGGGCGGAAAATGCACCGAACAGCGCCAGCGCCGTGGTGAAAACACGCAAGGGACCGAACCGTCCCGCGAGCCAGCCGGTCAAGGGCACAACGACAGCCTCGGCCACCGAATAAGACGTGATGATCCATGTGCCCTGGCTGCTGCTGATGCCAAGCGCGCCGGCAATGCTCGGCACCGAGACATTGGCAATGGTCATATCCAGCACCGCGACAAAGTTGGCCATCGCGAGAACGATAGCGGCGAGCCAGAGCGAAATTCCCTTGAGCGGCTCGAAGTCGTGGGTCGGCGCGGACATGATCGCCTCCTCAATCCGTCCTGCGGGTATCGATTGTGACGTTCATGGAGAGACCGACACGCAGCGGATGTGTCTTTATTTCATCGGTGTTGAGCACGACGCGCACCGGCACGCGCTGCACCACCTTGATCCAGTTGCCGGTCGCGTTTTGCGCAGGGATGACCGCAAAGGCGGAGCCTGTCCCGCCGCCCAATCCCGCCACGCGGCCATGGTAGGTCACGCCGTCGCCATACAGGTCGGCCTTCAGAACGACGGGCTGGCCGACCTTGACGTTGGCGAGCTGGCCTTCCTTGAAATTCGCGTCGACATAGACGTCGGCAAGCGGCGTGACGGTCATCAGCGACTGACCGGGCTGCACCGTCTGGCCGACCTGGACTTTCCGCTGGGCAACAATGCCGTCGATCGGCGCACGGATGAGGGTGCGATCGAGGTCGAGCTGCGCCTTGTCCCGCGCCGCTCGCGCGGCAGCGGTCTCGGGATGGTTGTCGACGCTGTAGTTTCGGGTGAGTTGCTCCTGTGACGTCAAGGTCTCGCGGGCGGCAACGAGGTTGGCTTCGGCGGCCAACGCGTTTGTCCGCGCTGTGGAAACGTCGAGACGGGATACTGCGCCACTGTCCACAAGGTTCTTGCGGCGCGTGTAGTCTTCACTGGTCCGTTCCACGTCGGCGAGGCGCGCCTGGACGGTCGCTTCGGCGACTGACCGCTGCGCATAGTACTGGCCGACGCGCTGAACGGTGTGCTGGTAGTCGGCTTCGGCGCGTGCCAGCGCGAGCTTTGCGTCGCTGGGATCGATGACCGCCAGTACATCGCCCTTGTGAATCGCCTGTGTGTCCTCGGCGCGGACTTCCGCGATCGGACCGGATACCTGCGAATTGATTTGCGCGACCGAGGCCCCGACGTAGGCGTTGTCGGTGGAGACGTAATGCGAGGCGACGCGCACCCAGTAAACGGCGCCGGCTACGCCAAGAAGCGCGACGCTGGCTCCGAGCCCTATCAAAAACTGCTTGCGCCTTTTGCCGAGGCGGGACTTGGGATCCGCCTTGGCGGCGGCGCCTGGAGGCGGTCCGGTTTCGGTGCGGTCGAAACCCTTGAGATCGATGACTTCCGCTGCGCTTGCCATGATGTTCGCCCTCTCAAGCCTGGAAGTAAGGATTGCCACGTGATGAGAGAGTGCCAGCGGGCTGGCAGCCGTGCTGTGAGGCAACCTTGATTTATCCTCTAGGCAGGCGTGATTTCGTCGCCGAGCCCCGGTTTGCGCGCCGGAAACCCCTGATTTTCCCTGACCGGCGATGTTCCGGGCTTGGTATATTGGGTCGCCGCTCGCCTGGGGTTTCGGAATCTCGCCATGCTCTACCTGTTCGAGGACTTCACGCTCGATACCGACAAGCGTGAGTTGCGCCAGGCCGATGTGCTCGTTTCTCTCGAACCTCAGGTATTCGATCTGCTTGCGCTGCTGATCCGGTTTCGCGACCGGGTCGTCAGCCGCGACGAAATGATCGACGGCGTCTGGCAGGGGAGGATCGTTTCCGAATCGACGCTGAGCAGCCGCATCAACGCCGCTCGAACGGCGATCGGCGACAGCGGCGAAGTTCAGCGCCTGATCAAGACCCTGAAGCGCAAGGGCATCCGCTTTGTCGGCAAGGTGCAGGAACAGCATGCCGCGCCAACAGCCCAGCAGGCACCGGCCATCCAGTCGCAAGAGGTGTCAGCGCACTTGCCCGCGGCTGATGGACCTTCGATTGCCGTGCTTCCCTTCACCAACATGGGCGGCGACGCGGAAAGCGACTACTTCGCGGATGGCATGGCCGAGGAAATCATTACCCTCCTGTCCCGCTGCGGCGGGCTGCTGGTGATCGCGCGTAATTCCTCATTCATCTACAAGGGACTCGCCGTCGATGTCCGCAAGGTCGGGCGCGAGCTTGGCGTCGGTTACGTGCTGGAAGGCAGCGTCCGCCGCAGCGGCGACCAATTGCGCATCACGGCGCAGCTGATCGAGACCGAGGCGGGTACCCACCTGTGGGCGGACCGGTTCGACGGCGGCTTGAGCGAGGTGTTCGGCCTTCAGGACCGGATTGCAGAAAGCGCCGTGGCCGCGATCGAACCGAGCTTGCGCATTGCAGAGGTCGAGCGGGTTCGCCGCAAGCCGCCGCAGAGTCTCGCTGCCTATGACCTGTGGCTGCAGGCGCTGGCGCGTGCCTATGAATACACCGCGCCGGGCATGGCGGGAGCGATCCAATGCCTGGAACGCGCTCTTGCGATCGACCCAAACTATGCTCTCGCCATGGCGACGGCGGCGTTCTGTCACGCCCAGCTGTACCTCCACGAGCAGGCGCACAAGCGTCAGTCGGCCAAGGGTGATGGACTGGAGCTCGCGTGGCGTGCCGTCGATCTTTCCAAGGACGATCCGAACGTGCAGTGGATGGCAGCGTTCGCAATCTGGGTCCTGAGCCAAGACGCACAGCCGGCAAGAGAACTCTTTCGCCAATCATTGCTTGCCAATCCCAATTCTTCGCTAGCGCTTGCCATGGCAGGCTGGGTGGAGGCCGTGAACGACAATCCCGCGGAAAGCCGCAAGCTTGTCGAGCGGGCGATGCGGCTCAATCCTCGTCATCCCCACGGCTGGCTGATGTCCATGGGCATGGTGTTCACGTGCATTGCCGAGCGAAACTTCGAGGAGGCGGCGACCTGGGCTGAAAAGGCACTGGCTCAGAATCGCCGTTCGCCCGTCATTCTCCGCAGCCTCGTTGTTGCGCTTGTCCATTCCGGCCAGGTTGAGCGGGCAACGCAGGTCGTGCAGCAACTGCTTGCGATCGAGCCGCAGCTGACCATGCGAGCATGGCACGCCGGCCTGGCACTCAGGAATGAAAACTTTATCCGCATGTATGCGGACGCGCTCCGCAAAGCCGGCGTGCCGGAGTAAGAATAGAATTCAATGGCCGCGCGGAAGGATGCGCGTTTTCCCGCGTCGGCCGGTCTTTGCCGGCTTGATCTGTTGCGACGCGCGCGCGGTTGCAGCTGCAAGCATGATCCATGCGCGGAACGCGTTGAGGCCTGGGTCGTTTTGCCGGGTGTCACGATAAATCAAATACCAATGATCGCCTTTCAAAACCGACCGTCCGAAAGGCGCACAAAGCCGTCCCGCCTTTACGTCCTCGTCCATATAGGGACTGATGCCCATGGCAACTCCGACGCCGTCGGCGGCCGCCTTCAGCGCCTGGTCGTAGTACTGGAATTCAGGTCCCTTTGCGCGAATCCGCGATAGCTCGATCAGCTTGAACCAGCGCGGCCATTCATCGGGCGCGTGTGCGATTCTGAGCAACGTTTCATTGCGAAGATCGCCGGGCTGTTTGAGCCGCCTGGCAATGGCGGGCGCGCATACCGGGGTGAGATCCGCTGTAAACATCCGCTCGGCCAGAAATCCGGGCCAGTTGCCATTGCCCAGACGGATGCCGCACGTCCATTCATCATTGTAGTTCACGGTCGCGCCGCCGGTCACGAAGCGGACTTCGATATCGGGCTCTTTCTTCTGGAATTCTGCCAGGCGAGGAATGAGCCAACGCGTTGCAAAGGTGGGGCCGACGCCGATCGTCAACACCCGGTTGCGGCAATGGCGGCAACCTGGGTGGTGAGACTGGCCAACTGATCGAACAATTGCGTGAGGCCGGACTGATAGGCGCTGCCGGCCGGCGTCAGCGTGAGGCGATTGGCCTTGCGCTCAAACAGCGCAAATCCGAGCCGTGCTTCCAGGAGCTGCACCATTCGGCTGATCGCGGCCGGCGTCACATGCAATTCATCGGCGGCCTTCGCGAAACTGCTGGCGCGAGCCGCTGCCTCGAATGCCCGGATCCCATTGAGGAAAGGAAGCTTGCGCATTGCGACCATCAGGAAAGCTAATGCTGACCCTGCGATAACTCAGTTTGCTGATCGCGGTCAAACCGCGCAATCACGTCGGCGAGGACAGCAGTCTGAGGAGAACTCGCCATGAGCCCGCTTCTGATATCAGCCCTGTGCGCGGCCATGCTCGGTACGGCGTTCTTATCCGGTATCTTCGGCATGGCCGGCGGCTTGATCCTGGTCGGCATTCTGCTCGCATTGATGCCCGTGCCCGATGCAATGCTGCTGCACGGCATCACCCAATTGGCCTCCAACACCTGGCGTGGTCTGCTGTGGATCAAGCACGTCCAGTGGAGAGCGGTTGTCGCTTATGTTTGCGGCTGCGCAATCGCGCTCATCCTGTGGTCATTCACGCGCTATGTGCCGTCCGAGCCCGTCGCCTTGCTGCTGCTTGGCGTGAGTCCCTTCTTGGTCCGTTTGGCGCCACGAAGCCTGCAAATTAATCCCGAGAGCGCGGCCCAGGGCGTTGCCTGCGGTGCCGGCTGCATGACCCTCATTTTGCTGACGGGAGTTGCCGGCCCGCTTGTCGACACGTTCTTCCTCGGCGGGAAGCTCGACAGACGCGAAATCGTCGCAACCAAGGCGATTTGCCAGGTCTTCGGCCACGCCGCAAAGATTGTCTACTTTGGTTTCCTGGTCGATCAGGCCGGATCAATCTATCCGGTCGTCGCGATCCTGGCGGTCATCTCTTCGATGATCGGCACGACGCTCGCGGCCAAGGTTCTGCACGCGATGACCGACCAGCAATATCGCTTCTGGGCCAACCGGATCATTGTGATCATTGCTCTTTACTACATCGCGCACGGAAGCGTTCTGATGGCTCTGGGCGCAGCGTTAGCACGCTGAATGGTTGGCCCTTTCCCACTCCCGCTTAGGCATGACGAACTGGAAATGCCGCTCGCCGATAATTAGTTCCTGTCCGGTTTGGCGCGGACGATATCTATCGTTCTGCGTTCTTCGACGCTGCGTTCCGCGGCATCCATGACACGGACGACCTCCAGCCCGGCCTGGCCATCGGTTTCCGGCTGGCTCTTGCCGCGTATGCACTCAACAAACTCGGCCATCTGTTCGGCGAAAGCAGCCTTCATCCCGGCTTCAACCGGCAATTCGACACGCCCGCCCTCGCCACGATGCGCCGCCTGCCGGGCCCGGTCGCTGCTATTTTCCCGGCGCTTGACGAAAAGACGATTGCCGTCTTCCTCGCTCCAGACCGAGCAATCGGTGCCGTGAGCTGCGATCGTCACGTTGATTGGAAGCGATTGAGAGGTCGCGAGGGTGGCTGTCGGCCCGGCCTCGAACTCGAGCAGCAAGATGGTGGTATCGTCGATGTCAGACAGGCGCGCCACGTTCTTGCTTATCGCCGCGACAGAGCGAACGTCCCCGGCAAGATAGTGCAACGTATCAACATGGTGGCAGCCCATGACTGTCATGCCACCGAGCGGCAATTCGTCTCGGCTGCGTCGCCAGGAATTGCTCGGCCAACCGTGCACGGTCGGCATGGAAAAGAACGCCTCGAGATGGAGGAGCGTGCCAAGCTCTCCGTCTACAATCATCTGGCGTATGCGGCGATGCGCCGGCAACCGGCGGCGATAGTGGCCCACCATCAAGGTCAGGTTTCGTTCCCGGGCAAGAGTCACACACCGTTCCGCATCGCTGAGCTTCAGAGTGAGCGGCTTCTCAACGAAAACATGTTTCCCAGCCCGAAGAGCTGCGTCGATCGCCGGTGCGTGACGGGAATGGGGCGTAGCGAGTACGACGGCATTGACCTCAGGGTTGCCGAGCAAGTCTTCGAAGCTTGTAGCCTCGTTACAAGCAAATTTCGCAGCAAACTCTCTTCGTGTCTCAGCACTTCGGGCATGTCCGGCAACAACCCTGGCACCAGCGTCTGTCGCAGCGCGTGCAAGCGCCGCTCCCCATGTCCCGAGGCCGGAGAATCCCAGGTTCGCAGTCATTCAGACTCTCATTCAAAATTTGCCGCACGAAGCAAATTCCACGGCGGCACTCGCCGCCGGGGAAATTTCGGGCTACTTCGCCGGCGCGAGCACCACTGCCTCGAGCTCGAGCACGTGAGTCGGATCGACCATCCGCACCACCTGGACCATCGTCGAAGCCGGCGGATCCTTTGGAAAGAATTCCCGCCGCACGGCATGGATCTTGTCGAACTCGTCGATGCGGGTCGTGAACAGCCGGACCTTGATGACGTCGTCCAGAGTGGCGCCCACTTCCTCGACAAACGCCTTCAGGTTGTTGAGGATCTGACGCATTTGGCCGGCTGCGTCGTTCGGCGCGATGACTTTGCCCGTCGCGTCTCGCGAGGTGAAGCCTGACGGAAAAATCAATGTCCGGCCTGGCGGGACCGCAACAGCATGCGACCATACGCCGATCGGCGGGGGAAGGTGCTTGCTGGTGAGAACGATCTTGCCGCTCATTTTTTGGTTTCTCCCTTTTGGTACTCGAAAGTTGGCAACACCGCGTAATGCGGTCCGTCGTAGATCTCGAGCAGCACGCAATCCTCCAGCGCTTCCGTGGGGCCGTGCTCTTCGCCGGCCGGGTTGTAGTAGAAGTCTCCCGGCTTCAGAATGAGCCCGCTCGACTTGTAGAGGTAGCGACCAGAGATGCAGTACATGAATTGAGTCGACGCGTGGGAATGGCGCAGCGGGATCCCGGATCCCTTGGAGAAGCGAACCATGTGCATGGAAGCGTCGTCTTTCACATCGATGCCGCGTTCTTTTCCCCGGCTCCAAAGCAGCTTCGAAAACTCTCCCGGAATCTTATTCACTCTTTCAAAGCCCTCATCGTCGAGTGCCGCTATGAGCACTTCTTTGGTCTGGGCCATCACAGTCTCTCCATTGTGTTTCGTCGCGCTGCGCGCAACGCTCTGCTTAGCGCACATAGTAGTTGATGCGGTATATGATGTTGTATAAGAAATATCACAGCGGTTCAAGTCCCGCCCGGACAAGAGGGGAAAAGTGACCCAGCCTGAGCGAACGCCAGACGACCTGTTCGGGAGGATTGATCGCGTCAGCAAGACGTTCGTCTTCAACGGCGCCGGCAATGAATTGCTGGCCGTCCGGGACATTTCGTGTTCCTTCCGGCGAGGGGAGCTTGTGTCGCTGCTGGGGCCGAGCGGGTGCGGCAAGACCACGTTGCTGCGAATGGCTGGCGGGCTGACGCCGCCCACGTCCGGGCGCATCGAAATCGGCGGTGAACTGGTAATGGAGCCGCAGGACCGGTTTGCGTTCGTGTTTCAGACGCCGACGCTGCTGCCGTGGCGAACCGTCATCGACAACGTTCTCTTCCCGATGGAGATCAAGGGGCGCAACACCAAGGTTGCGAGATCCCGGGCAATCGAGCTGCTCAATCTAGTCGGGCTCGACGAATTCGCGCGCTCCCGGCCGCACCAGCTGTCGGGCGGAATGAAACAGCGTGTGGCCCTGTGCCGGGCTTTGGTGCAGGAGCCGTCGATGATTCTCATGGACGAACCATTCGGCGCGCTTGATGAGCTCACGCGGATGGAGATGCACGATCTATTGCTGAAGATACGTGAGGTCTCCGGCGCAACAGTTCTTTTCGTCACGCACAGCATCGCCGAAGCGATCTATCTCTCCGATCAGGTCTTGATCTTCAGCAAGCGGCCCGGCCAGATCATTGATTGTATCGACGTCAAGTTTCCCTATCCGCGAAACGCGAAGCTCCGTTACACAGCCGAATTCTCTGCTCTCGAACGGCGGGCCAGTACGGGTCTGGGCGTGATCCATGACTAAGTTCGATTTAAAAACAGCTGTCTTCCCGCTTGTTGGGTTCGTAGCTCTTCTGTTGCTGTGGCAAGTCTACGTCACGGTCGAGAACGTCTCGCCGGCAGTTCTGCCGGCGCCGTTGCTCGTCTGGGTGTCGCTGACGGAAAATGCAGAGCTTTTGCTGAAAGAGGGATGGGTGACTTTCCTCGAAAGCATATATGGCTTCATTCTGGCCTTTGTTCTGGGCGTTCCAATCGCCCTCGCTGTCTCCAGTTCCCGGCTGATGAATCTGACCTTCTACCCGCTTTTGATCGCGGCGCAGTCACTTCCGAAAGTCGCCCTCGCGCCATTGTTGCTGGTATGGCTTGGGCTGGGGATCGAGTCCAAGCTGGCGATCGCCTGGCTCGTTGCCTTTTTTCCGATCGTCGTGGACACCGCCACGGGGTTGCGCACGACACCGAATGAATATCTGGATCTGGCAGCTTCACTGCGCGCGACCGGTTGGCAGACTTTCTTCAAAATCCGTCTGCCCGCGGCGCTGCCCTTCATCCTTTCGGGATCCAAGGTTGCGATCACATTAGCCGTTGTCGGCGCCGTCATCGGCGAGTTTGTGGGCTCCACGCGAGGTCTGGGAAACCTCCTGCTCGTCGCCAATTCCCAGTTGAATACACCGCTCGCATTTGCTGCCCTCATAGGCCTCTCGATCCTCGGGATCGGGCTCTATTTCCTCGTAGTCCTGGCGGAAGTGAGCCTGCGGCCTTGGCTGGGCGAGATGCGTCATTAAAAATACCTATTGATATTTCACTAACGGGAGATACCATTCTTCAAGCCATGCAGGGGAGGGTGAAATGACGCGCCTCGTAAAGAAATGTTCTGCTGCTGTGCGCAGCTCGTGTCTGGTCGTGCTGTCGGTGCTGCCGCTCATCTGGTCTTCGGCCCCGGTCCTCGCCCAATCGGCGGCCGCCAAGCTCGAGCCGGTGACGCTGGCGCTTGACTTCATTGTGTTGGGCCGATTTGCCCCTTGGTACGTTGCTCTCGCAAAGGGCTATTACAAAGCAGCTGGTTTCGACGTCACGATCGTGCCGTCGCAGGGTACGGCTCAGTCCGTGCAGGCGCTCGAATCAGGAATCGCACAGTTTGCGGTGAGTGATCTCGCCGGTCTTGTCACGACGCGCGCGCAGGGGACATCGACGGCGAAGATGGTCGCCGTGGTTTACCAGAAAGCGCCCTACGCGATTTTCTCGATGTCGGCCGGAGCGAATGTCACGCAGCTAAAGCAGCTGCAGGGCCTCGAGGTGGCATCCGGTGCCGGGAGCGCGACCCCCAAGATCATTCAGGGCATGATGACGGAACGCGGTCTTGACGCTTCGAAGGTCACGTTCACCAACGTCGATGGCAATGCGCGCGTGGCGCTGCTCCTCTCCGGGAAGATTCCCGCAATCGAAACCTTCATCCTCGCCAAGCCCGGTATCGACCGCGGGGCCGGGGAGGGGAAAGTCAAAAGCTTTCTGCTCGCCGATGACGGGCTTGAACTCTATTCCAGCGGCCTGCTGGTCAAGGAAGCTTACCTGACGGCGTCGCCTGATAAGGCGCGCGCCTTCGTGAAGGCCGCGATGCAGGGTTGGCGGGATGCGATGGCCAATCCCCAGGAGGCCGCGAAATTGATGCATGAGCTCGTGCCGACAATTCCAGAGCAGGCGATTACTGCCGAATTGGCCATCGTGCAGGGATTGGCCGTTACGCCGGACGTGAAGGCAAACGGTTTCGGCACCATCGACCCGAAGAAATTCGAGAAGGGTGTCGCGTTCCTTGAGAAGTACGCCGGTATTTCAGGAAAGCTGCCGAAAGCGGCTGACCTTTTTTCAACGGACTACCTCCCGAAGCCGGGCATTCGTCCCTGAGCGGTGGACGGCGGTACGATGAACAAACGGGTCCGGGCGCTTTGTATTGCGGCCGCGGTGGCTCTGCTTTCGTGGAGCACCGCAGCCGCAAGTGCGCAAGGCGTGTACCCCGAGCGCCCGATCCGCATCATTACGACCAATCCCCCTGGCGGGACGGTCGATATTCTCGCACGCATCGTCGCGGAAGGTCTCAGGACCAGACTGAAACAGCCGGTCATTGTTGAGCCGAAACCGGGCGCCAACGGCAACGTTGCGGCAGAAAATGTGCTGCGGTCGGCGCCCGATGGCTATACGCTTCTGTTATGCCCGGCGGGGCCGTTGACGACAAACGCGCTGCTGTTCGCCAGCACGCGGTACAAGCCGCAGGATTTCGCGCCCGTCGCGCTCGTCGCGAATGCGCCGCTTGTCCTGGTCGTGAATCCAAAACTGCCGATTACGAGCGTGCCCCAACTCATCGCGTACGCGAAACAGAACCCGAAGCGGCTCAGTTTCTCGTCGCAAGGCGTGGGGGCCACGGGGCATCTCGCGATGGAAATGCTGAAGGCAAAGGCCGGCATCGACCTGGTGCACATCACTTATCCCGGAAGCGCGCAAGCCATGATCGATCTGGTTACGGGGAGAGTGGACCTTGCATTCGACAATACGTCGACCTCGGTGCCTCACGTCCGCTCCGGCGAACTGCGTGCAATTGCGGTCGCCGAACCGAACCGGTTGCCGGCGCTTCCGGATGTTCCGACTGTCCAGGAGCAAGGCGTTCCCGATTTCATTGCGAGCCCGTTCTTCGCCGTGGCGGCGCCCGGCGCAACGCCGGCGGAGATCCTGGATATTCTCAACCGCGCAATCGTCGACACCATGTCCGACCCGGATACCCGGAAACGGCTGCAAGAACTCGGCATCGAGGTCACTGCGGGAACCAGGGCCGAGTTCGCGGCCTATCTCGCGCGAGAGATCACGCGATGGCAATCCGTCGTGACAGTTGCAGGCATAGCGAAACAGTGAAGAACGTCAGGCGCTCTTTCTCGCCATCGGCATGTAAAGACGGCCGCTGAGGCTTTCGAGATGCTGCCGCATGGCTTTCATCGCGGCGTTGCCGTCGCGGTTTCTCAGGGCAGCGAGTATGGCGAGATGATCTTCGTCTGCGCGCGCGGATGCGCCGGCCGTTTGCCACATCTGGATCAGTGAGTAGCGCAGCGACCGCTCGTGCAGGGTCCTGACGAAGTCACCAAGGATCCTGTTTTGCGACAAGCTGATCAATTTGGCGTGGAAGGCGCGATCCTTTTCCACGTAGAAGTCGATGGTCGGAGTTCGGATACTTCTCGAAATGATGCTTTCGAGCTCCGCGAGATCCTGTTCGGTCACATGGGCGGCGGCCTGCCTGACCAGTTGCGGCTCGATTGCGCTGCGCGCTTCGAGAACCTCCTTCACCTGATCGAGAGTATCGAGCTGAATGATGACGCCTTTCCGCGGCACCACCTTTACCAACCCTTCCAAATGGAGTCGCTGAAGAGCCTGGTGAACCGGGGTTCGGCCGATCTCAAGGGTCTCGGCGATGTCGGTCTCGTTGAGATATTGCCCGGGCGAAAAATCCCCGGTCAGGATCCGGTGCTTGAGCGCCTCATACGCCTCGGCGGTTAGAGAAGAGCGCTGAGCCTTCGGTCGGACGCTGCCTTTTCGCGCTGCTGCCGCGCTGCGTCGGACGTTTCTCGAAGGCATTACCCGAATTCCCTTCTTCAATTTCCACCGCGAGTCCGTTATTTCGCTGGCTTCTTAATTTCGACCAGGATGTTCTGGTATTTCCAGTCGGCGCAATTCGTCAGTTCGTGAACTTCGCCGGGCTCCCTCCAGATGACGTCGCCGGGTTTCTCTTGCGGGCGCCGTACCGTGCCGTCCTCGAACGTGATTTCGCTCTTGCCTTCCGTGAGGCACACAATCAGATAGGGCAGGTAATGCTTGTGCCACGGCTGTTTGGCGCCGGGCTCCAACGACACAGTCCAGACCCTAACCGATTCGTTCTCGAAAAGGATCCGGTCGCCGATCTGCCCCAGCTTGCGCCCCATCGGCGATAACAGCTCCTGTTCCGGCGGCATCCCTGGATCTCCTAAAATATTACAAGAAGTATTAGTTTAGCGCATCCGCGCCCGGAATGGAAGCCCTTTGGGCCGCTTGCGTTTCCAGGGCGCCTCTCTAAAACATCACATAAAGTATCGGAAGGTACGGCAAATGATCGAAGCCGAGCCGGCGACTATAAAACCCGTCGCTGCGGTTAAACTTGCAGCCTTCGTCGCGCGTTTGTTTGTTGCGGCCGGTTTATCGCCAGAAGCGGCTTCTGAAGTCGCGAACGGTCTTGTGGACGCGGACCTGGAAGGGCTGTCTTCGCACGGTGTCGCGCTTGTCGATATGTACATCGGGCGGCTGCAAAAGGGCTCGGTAACGCGCCGCGATCACGCCGAGATTGTTTCCGAGCGCAATGGGGCCGTCGTCCTCGACGCCGGGCACGCGCTCGGACACCTGACCGGCCGGCAGGCCATGCAAATCGCGATCGAGAAATGCCGCGCGTTCGGAACTGGCGTGGTTTCAGTCCGGCACGGCTTTCATTTCGGCACCGCGCGTCGGTATGCAATGCAAGCGGCAAGCGTGGGCTGCATCGGTATCGCCATGTGCAATACGCGTCCTTTGATGCCGGCGCCCGGCGGTGCGGAGCGGATCGTAGGCAACAATCCCTTGGCCATTGCTTTGCCGGCCGCGGGCGAAGTCCCTGTCGTTCTGGATATGGCAACGAGCGAGGCCGCGATGGGTAAGATCCGGCTCGCGGAAAAATCGAAGCGAACGATTCCTCCGACCTGGGCCGTGACTGCTGACGGCGCGCCGACGACCGACCCTTCTGCCGCGATCGCCGGAATGCTCCTGCCCGCCGGCGGGGCGAAGGGCTTCGGCCTGTCTTTCATGATCGACCTGATGTGCGGGCTTTTATCTCAGGGGGCCTCCGGCGCGTCGGTGCGGCCGCTCTACGGCGATTTGGCCACTTCCTATGACTGCTCCCACCTGTTTATCGCGATTGATGTCGCGCATTTTTGTGCGCCAGAATGGTTCAGTGAACAGGTCGCTGCCGCCGCCGAACGAATTCGTGGAAGCAAGCGTGCACCGGGCGTCGACCGGGTCTTCTCGCCGGGCGAACCCGAGTGGAGCAGGCTCCAGAATGCGAATGGCAATGTCCGCCTCGATCCCGCTGTTGTGAGCATGTTGACCCGAATGGGCCAGGAGCTGGGTGTCGCGGACAATCCGTTTTAGCAAACCGCAAAGGACAGTGCTTATGGCTAAAGTGCAGATCAAGAGCCCGAAGCTACGGCAGCCAAACGGCGTGTTCTCCCACGCGACCGTGATCGAGGCGACCGGGCGCTTCGTCTTTATCTCCGGTATGACCGCACGTCGTCCTGACGGAACGATCGCGGGGATCGGCAACATCACCGAGCAAACACGGCAGGTGTGTGAGAACGTCAAGGCGGCGGTCGAGGCGGCGGGCGGTACGCTCGATGACGTGTGTCGGGTTGATGTCTACGTCCGCAACATGGAACACTTCGAGGCGATCCATAAGGTCCGAGCCGAATATTTCCGCGAGCCCTTGCCGGCGTCGACCATGGTTGAGATCACTAAAATGACTTCACCTGACTATCTTATCGAGATCAACGCGATTGCGGTGATCCCCTAAGCTCGAATTGAATCTTGTCGGTGGCCTACTGAAGGAAAAAATCATGACGAAGCTTCCAGCAGGAAGTCCTGATCTCCAGGAGATACTGCTCCAGTCAGAAAGCATGCCGTGGCGCGAGAAGTCGCTCAAAGGAATTCATGAGAAAATGCTTTGGCGCAACGAGGAGACCGGGGCTTCGATCGCATTGATCAAGTTCGACAAGGGTGCCGGCATCCCCAAGCCGCACTACCACTCGGCGAACCAGTTCATGCTGTGTCTCAAGGGCAAATACGAATACACCTCAACAGGTGTCGTGCTCACTGCCGGTTGCTTCTACTGCAATCCGAAAGGCAATGTGCATGGTCCGGCGATTGCCCGCGAAGAAACGGTCGTCGTTGAAATCTACGATGGCCCTCATTATCCGCACAAACCAGACTGGTACACCGACGAGCGTGACGCACACTGAGATTGCGGGATCAAAGGAACAGCCATGCGAACTATTGCCGTTGAAGAACACTTCGTGACGCCTGCCTATGTCCAGGGCCCGGGCAAATGGCTCATCGACCGTTTCAAGGATTCAGGACCGCATGGCGCTCTGATCGTCGAGCGGTTGTTCGAGATCGGCGACAAACGCGTGGCCGAGATGGATGCCGCGGGTCTCGATATGCAGATTCTCTCGCTCAATGCGCCGGGGGTCGAGCAAATTGAGCCGGCCGACGCCATAGCGTGCTCGCGTGACGCCAACGACTTCCTCGCTGAGGCGGTCAAGCGCCACCCCAAACGATTTGCTGCTTTCGCCTCATTGCCGATCCAGTCCCCGGACGAGGCAGCGAAGGAGCTCGACCGCTGCATCCGGCAACTCGGTTTCAAGGGCGCGAACATCAACGGCCACACGCGCGGCCGGTATCTGGACGATCCGTTTTTCAAGCCGGTCCTGGAACGCGCCGATGCACTCGGCGTCCCGATCTACTTGCACCCGACGGTGCCGCACAAGCCGGTGGCCGATGCGCTTTATGGAGGCTTCTCGCCGGCGGTAACGGGCATCCTCGCCAGCGCCGGATGGGGCTGGCATATCGAGACCGCGATTCACATCCTGCGCATGATCCTCGGCGGCGTTTTCGACCGGCACCCCAAGTTGCAGGTCGTCATCGGCCACATGGGCGAAGCCATCCCATTCATGGCGCCGCGGCTGAACAGAAATCTAAGTCCGCAGGTGACCAAGCTCGCGCGCCCGATCGGCGACTATCTGCGCCAGAATATTCACTACTCCTTCGGCGGCTTCAATTTCGCGACGACATTCCTCAATCTTTTGCTTGAAGTCGGCGTGGAGCGCATCATGTTCTCCGTCGACTATCCCTATGGCTCGATGCAGGAAGCGCAGAGCTTTCTGAGCCACCTCCCGGTCAGCCAGGCCGACCGAGAGCGTATCGCGCACGGCAACGCGGAAAGGCTCTTCAAGCTCTGAGGCGCGTCGGCGCCGTGGGGCACGCTGCAACGCGGGCCAATGTCGGTGCAGTGAGCGAAATTTTCACGCTCAGCATTGACGCTTTTGGAGGCAAAGCGGACCTTAAAATTCTAATGCACATGTCCGCTAATGACCCAAAGCGGACATCGACTTTGCGAGGCAAAAGTCCCGCTTCCGAACCGAAAGGCGGATCGCAGACGACAGCGTTATTTCTCGGTTGCCCACCACACGCAGTGGTAGCAAGATACGCATAGCGATATGGCGTGACGGCGAGCCATTGCGCGTGATCGGGGGCATCGATGTCGTCTTCGGGCGTATCAAACTTTTTGCAGCGATTGACGACGCGCGACGAGGGGCCTGGCTCTTTCGCGCAAGAGTACAAAGCGATTTGGCGCGGTTATTTGTACTCGATTCCAATTCCATTCCTTTTTATTGTGTTCAAACTGAATAGCGTCGCGTTGCTTACACCTGATCAGGCAAGACTCGCACTAAGTCGACTTTCTTATGTCGACCCGGCGTTAGGTCAGCATTATTTTATGTTGACGAAATTGGGGCGCACGACAGATCTTTCCAATTATCCTGTCTTTATTGCGTTCATGTTTTTATCCCTGTGCATTCCCGTTGGCCATGCGTGCTGCATATATTTCCGTCGCTGGCGAATTATGTTGCGGCCTCACCCAGCCGCATTTTTTTTAATCGCGCTGATTGGATTGCTGTACTACGCATTGGAAGTGTTAGGGATGAACTCCGCTTCCCAGAAATTTCGATCAGTCAATCAGCTCTATTTTGATAACTACGGCTTGTACTATTTTTATGAGGCAGCGTTCCTGTTTGTTTATGCGATCGGTTTGCTGCTTTTAGTCCTCACCGTCCTTCACACATTCAGTGTAATTCACAGAACCCTGTCCTATCGGATCAGTTGAGCGATTGCATGAACGGCACCGGCGCAACGCCCGCGAATTGGCGCACTACTGTACCTGACTTTTTCGATGCGTTTCTGCCTGCGATTCTTATTTGTTTCATGCAAGCCGTCGCAATGTTTTCTTATACAGTCTTGTTTCTTTCAAGCGAACGTGCTGCCAGTTTTGTCTTTCAAAAACTGCATTTTTTCTATGATTACATCCCGATCTTATATCGCTACGACATAGTTCATACTTCGCGCGGTCATTTGGGGGATGTTCGTTCACTTTTTGCAATCGATCTTTTCAATGCGATTCTTCAATTCGTCGTACTGATCGTGCTTGGGCTTATACTCTATCGTAAGACTCGCGGGATGCGGCCCAACCATCTAAGCCTGAAGTTAAACGTCGTTTTTTTCAGCACTCTGCTTTTTTGCGGTTTGACGCCGTTGCTGACAGTGTTTTTCGGTCTAGAAGACGTCGGACTAACCTCGGGTGTTTTCTCGGCCATGCTTACCGTTCCGGTCTTCAACGGCCTGCTTTATTTCGTCATCTATGCGCGATTTTGGGAAAGATATGCCGAAAAGTGGCTAGGTCGACAGCGGGTAGCGCCGGTCGACGATGCAATTCGACAGACGGATTCCGAACGCTGAACGGCGAACGCAACTAAAGTCCACTATTGGCCCTTAGCGGACATGCGCGAGCGCGCTTGATGCGTCCGCTTGCCGATGCAAAGCGGACATTACTGCTCCGGGCTGACTTTCCGCGCGCGTCACTCCCCCTTGCGCAGGAACACGTAGTCGGCAGAGTAGGGCACGCTGCGGAACGTACCGGCAGATTCGCACGAACCTTTCAAGGCGCCGCCTTTGGTGTTGATGCGCTGGACTGTCGTGACCTGTGTCAACGTGCCGTTGCCGCGCTGCCCGGTGACCTCCAGCCGCAGCCACGGAATATCGTTGGGCGAGTGTCCCGGCACGGAATTGACCGACTTGGCGCGCACGCCGCTTCCGTCGGCGTGTTGCCAGTTCGGGCCCGCATAATGTGTCCCGACCGTCTTGCCGTCGAGCAACAGCGTGGCGATCGGCTCGCGGAATTGCCAGACGAGCCTGTTGTCGGCGTCGGGCTTGCATTCGTACAGCTGCGCGCCCTCGGCATGAAAGGTTGCGACCGTGTTCTCGCCGGGCGCGTCGATGGCCAGGGGAATCGGCGACGAGGTCTCCGCAAATGCCTGGGGGGAGAGCAGCAACACGGCCGCGAACGAAGCCGTGGCGAGGGAAAGTCTTGAAAAGGTTTTCATCGGTTATCCTCCAGATCAGTGGAAAGCCAATCGTCGTGATTCAACTCACGCGCCGCAGCGCCGGGCGCTCGCCCTCGAGAAATGCCTTGATCTGCGCGCGGGCACGCGCCAGGCGCGACGTCACCGTTCCCATCGGCACGTCCTGCACGTCGGCGACCTCGCGATAGGTCAGCCCCTCGAGCACGACCAGCAGCAGGGTGCTGCGCTGGTCTTCCGGAAGCGTTGCCAGGGCGCGCCCGATATCGCGGCTGCCGAGTTCGGGGCCGGCGAAGTCGCAAGCGTCGTTTTCCTGGATCTCCGACATCGGCGGCCGGCGCGACAAGGCGCGCAGCCGGTTGCGATTGACGTTGGTCAGAATTGTGTAAAGCCAGGCGCGGGCGTCGGTGCCCTCGAACAGATGCTCGGACTTCAGCGCCCGCACCACCGTGTCCTGGACGATTTCATCTGCGGTGTCGCGGTCACGCGTCAGCCCGCGGGCGTAACGCCGCAAGGCCGGGATCGCCTTTTCAACCATGAGCGCGAAAGTCATCTGAGCCAAAACCATGGCGCTCCCAATAGCCGGGAATGAAAAACCCCGCATGCAGAGGAGCATTGGCAGAGCGTGAGATTTTCTTGAGATTTTCCCTAGAATCTTTCTGCGCTATTCCGGCCGGCGGCTTCAGAGCGCCTAAACGGCCTGACGGTGGCGGAATACGGCTTTGACGCAAATGTTTGCCGGTGCTTTGCCCGCCATTAACCGTGCAAATCACGAAAAACCTGTCCCGAACTAAAAATGCAGGCTCTGTAGCCTGCATCACACACCTCCATCGGAGTCCCGGTGCATGGTCCGCGCCAGGTGATGACAGCAGTCGTCATCGAGCCCAACGATGGAGTGTCGTCATGAAAAAGTTCTTTGGAATTCTCATTCTTGCCACCGGCATCAGCGTTCCCGCTTATGCCCAGTCGTTCGACGCGGACAACGGGACTGGCAATCTCATCACGGCGATCGCGGCGCCGGCACAGGAAGTGACGGGCAGCGTCGCCCGCAATTCCGGCACCGAGGCCTATGCGATGTCAGCGCGTCGCAAGGTCGGCGGCGAGGCCTACGCGGCCGATCACCAGGACAACAGCACCGGCGGCGGCAGCGCCGGCTACAACGAAATGCTGCGCAACTGGTAGACCTGTTTTTTCAAGCGACAGCGGGAGGCGGGCCGGTGCTCGCCTCCCGCCTGTTTTAGCGCCCGCCATTTTCAGCGGCTGGCGCAAATTTTTCCAATGAACCTGCTGGCCACACGGCCCGACCAATGGGATAGCATTGGTCAGGGGGGCTCCCTGCAATGATTGCGATTGTATTGCTGCGGGCTTTGCCCGCGGCACGTGCATGCGTCCGGACAAAACCAGGAATGAAAGCGAGATCGATCATGCAAGGGGTTAAAGTGGTTCAAGGGACTAGAGGGATGGGGCGATCCGGCTTCACAGGTTTTTCGTTTCTGGTTTCATGTTTTTGTATCCTGCTGCTCGCGGCCGGGTGCTCCAAGTCGGAAAAGTCCGACGGCACATTGAATACCAGCCAGCTGCCGCGGGTCGCCGGCGCCAAGGAAGTTTTCGCCAGCCCGGCCAGCACGATTTTCACGACCACCAATCCGGTTCCGCAGGCGGCCGACGCGGTCGGCAAGGCACTCGCCGCCCAGGGTTGGCAGGAATACGTCGCGCCGCACACATCGCTGATTGCGAGCGACACGCAGCGCAGCCTGTCGCTCAAGAAGGGCGCATGGGCCATCGGCGTGTTCATCACGGTGGCGCCGGCGCAGGGCAATGCGACCAGCGTGCAATACAACGCGGTCGTACTCAAAAACGATGTGCCGTTCCCGCGCGACGCCAGCAACATCGAGTTCGACCCGAACAAACCGCTGCTGACGCTGCTGTCCGCCGAACCGATCGACAAGACGCTGGAGTTCTATCGCAGGGAGCTCGCGCCTCTCGGCTGGTCACTGTGGTCGCAGAAGCTCAACGGTGTGCAGCCGGCGGGTGGCGCGTCCGGTGAGCTGACCCGGAGCGGCGCCTATGCTTATTACCTGCAGGGCGACCGGCGGCTGGCCGCGCTGGTGCTCGAAAGCGCCGACGCGGGGCGCACCAAGGTCAAGTTCGAGGAATTGCCGTCGGGCTACCTTGAAACCCTGCAGAAGCAATTTTTCAACAGTGACAATATCGGCACGGCGATGATCGATGTCAGCCGCGTGCCGCGTCTCGATGGCGCCAAAGAAGACCCCACGCGGACGAAGAAAGACTCCGAGGTCTATTCCGTTGCCGGCACGCTGGCGAATACGGTCGCGGCCACCCGGCAACTGCTCGCGCGCGACGGCTGGAAGGAATATGTGGCGCCGCTCGACGCCCACGACACCTTGCTTGCGTTCAAAAAGGGCGGGCAGGGGTTGTCGGTGTCCTTCACGATCCAGGTCGGCAAGAACGAGCAGACCAGCGAGGTCACCACGGTTTATTATTCGCCGACCAGGCTCAACTTCGCGCTGGCGATCCCGGCCGATGCGACCGATGTGGTGTTCGATGAGAACCGCCCCTATCTGGGCGGGACCACGGCCGGCGCGACCGACGCCACCATGGATTTCTACCGCAAGGAACTGACCGCCATCGGCTGGTCGCCGTTGACCGCGGCCGACGCGGTGAAGCAGTGGCCGAACGCGAAGCTGGACGACAAGCTCGCGAACGGCGCCGTTGCCTACTATATCCGCGGAACGCAGCGGCCGATCATGGTGTCGGCGCAGCGCCGCGACGACGGCAAGACGGCGATCGAGATCAAGGTGCCCCCGTTTGCCGAGCCGCAGACGCTCGAGGCGGCGCAGCCGGTCTTTGGCCTGCCGATTCCGAAATTCAGCAAGACGTCCGGCGGCTCCGGCGGTGAGGCCGAGCATTCGGCGCATGCTCATGTCGCTGCCGAAGTCGCGACCGTGCTGGAGTTTTACCGCCGCGAGCTGACGGCGCGAAACTGGAAGGAAGAGGCGCAAGGCGCGGTCGTGAAGCCGGACGAGGTGGTTCTCAATTTCACCGCGCCGGAAGGGCCGGCCGTGCTCAAACTGTCGCACAAATACGACCTGACGGTTGCGAACCTCGTGCTGCATCTGCAGAAGCCGGCCGTCGCCAAGGCCGAAGCGGCCTCGCAAGGGGATTCGGTCGACGCGCTTCTCAAGCAGGCGCAGCAGATGATGCGCGAGGCGACCAGCGATCTCAACGCTGCGACCAAATCGCCAGCCGTGCCAGCTCCGGCACCGAAAGCAGCCGGTCCGGCATTGCGCGTGCTTGCCGAGAACAAGGCGCCCGTCCCCGTGCCCGAGTCGGCGGAGGAGGTCGAGTTCGACGGCGCCGATGGCTCGCTCGAGTTCACCACTACGGCGCCGTTGCAAAGCGTGGCGGAGTTCTACCGCACCACCATGAAGGAGCAGGGCTGGAATCCGCAGCCCTCGGTGATCAACAACGCCAACATGGTCGTGCTCAATTTCGCCAAGGCAGGCAAGACCGTGTCGTTCACGCTCATGCGCATGGGCAACACCACCAAGGTGTCGGGCGAGGGCTCCGCGCTGAAAGTCGGCGGCGGCAAGGCTGCTTCGGCTGCGGCAGCGCCGGCGGCGGCGCCGGTGCAGGCGAGTGCCGAAGATCTCGAAGCCGAGGAAAGCGGCGGCCTGCCGGTCCCCAAGCGCCACACCATGAGCGAGGGCACCAAGACTCCGTTCCGCCGCGAGCTCAACGCAAGCGTTCCGCTCGAGCTCACCGATGTGCTCGGCTTCTACCGCCGCGAACTTGGCAAGCTCGGCTGGAAGGAAGAATCAAAAGGCACAACGGTCGCGGCTGAAAACGCCGCCGTCGCATTCACCGCGCCCGAGGGCCCGGCCGTGCTCAGGCTCGGCCGCAAGGACGGCGCGACCAGCGTGCGCCTGATGCTGAAGGATCCAGCCGCGGTTACCAAAGCCGGCATCATGCCGAAACCGGGCCAGGCCAAGGTCCTGTTCGGCAATATCAACCCGGCGGCGGAAACCGTCACCTTCAACAACAAGCCAATCAGCGTTGCGGCCGGCACCGGCGTCAAGAATCCGGATGGTCCGTCGCTCGATGTCGCGCCCGGCAAATACCGGTACACGATCAAACTGGCGGGCAAGCCGGCGCAGTCGGAGGAGATCGAACTGGGCGCCGATGAGGTCTGGGGCCTGATGATCGGTCCCGGCGGCGTGCTGGCGCTGCAGGCTTACTGAATCGGAAAGAATAACATCCCGTCATTCCGGGACGGCCCGAAAGGGCCGGACCCGGAATCCAGATGCAAGTTCGGCGTGCGTTCTGGATTCCGGGTTCGCGCCTTTAGCGCGCCCCGGAATGACAGCTATCGCTCAGCCGTCCGCCGACTGATCCAGCCGCCGGCTGAGGCCGGCGTAGGCGCTGGCGGCGGCCAGGCCGTAGAGGATCCAGTCGAGCGTGTCGCCGACGGAGTCGGGCAATACCAGCGAGGCGACGGCAAAGCTCACCGACGCCATCAACGAGATCTGGCGCCACGGCAGGCCCGAGTGCCGCTTGCGCGCCTTTTTCCACTCATGGAATTCCGCGGCATCGGCGTCGATCGGCGGTGATGCAATGTGCCTGAGCAATTCCCGCGACCGTTCGTCGAGCGGTTCGCCGTGCACGGCTTTGCTGACCGTCTCGGGCGGTTCACGCACATCGGCCCCTCGCGCCGTCTGGCGCGACGGTGCCGTCCGGCGGCCGAATGTTGTCTGGTCTGCCATCGACGCGTTCCGTGCTGGCGGCATGGTCGGCCAGGCGGGTTAGCGGCGGCTTAACGCGCCAGTGGAGGCGCGGCGGGCTGGAAAAACCATTGCGACGCAGCCGCTTCAGGTTGGACGACGCGATGAGGGCGTGGCGGGTCTTGCCTGCGGCGGCCGGCGCGAAAGCTTTTGGCGAAAGAAGTCACCCGGCAGAGCAGTTCCCGGAACAAGATCAGATTCCTGAAGTTACGTTTGTAACGCGATAAGAGGTGGTCTTGCCAAATCCAGAATCCGGAGCGAACGAGTTCGGCGACGTTGCGGGTGCTGTCCGCAACGAGGCGGACCGCGTCGCTGAGGCACAGAAAAGCGCGGGCGCGGCCCAACTCGCGGGCCTCGGCCAGGCGGTTCACGAGGCGGCCGACCGGCTCGCAAAGGAGATTCCCGATGCGGCCGTCGCGCCGATGCATTCGGCCGCCGAAGCGCTCGAGGGGCTTGCGAGCGAACTGAAAGACAAAAACATTTCGGAATTGGCGAGTTCGTTTGAAGGCTTCGCGCGCAAGCAGCCAGTCGCAAGCTTCGTTGCAAGCGTGTTTGCCGGCTTCGCGCTCGCCCACTTTCTCAAGAGTTCCAGCAAATCCGGGGCCGTTTAGGAGAACGACATGCGATCGGCGCGATCGGTTCCGGCAATTCTGAGCGATCTCATCACGCAGTTGACCGATCTCGTGCGCAACGAAGGGCGCCTCGCGCGCGTCGAGATGTCGGAAAAAGCGGGCCAGATTACATCCGGACTGACGACCGCCATCATCGGCGCGGTTTTGTTGATACCGGCCCTTGTCATTCTTCTCGAGGCAGCCGTCGCGGCTGTTCAGCGCGGCGGGATCCAGGATCCGTGGGCATCGCTGATCATCGGAGGAGCCGCGCTGTTGCTCGGCTTCATCCTGCTGATGATCGGCATGAGCCGGCTCAAACCGGAGAAGCTGATGCCGAACCGGACCATCCGGCAGATCCAGGAAAACGCCGCCATCATCAAGAGCAAAGCCAGTGACCAGGTGAGTGAGGACGATGACTTCCAGCGCGCAGCTTGAGCGACACGCCGACCGGCAACGGGAGCGGATCGTCGATACGCTTGAGGAGCTGCGCGGCCGGCTGACGCCGGGCCAGATCGTCGACCAGGTTTCCGACTATGTGAGTGAAGGAACCGGTGGCGCGTTCCTGCGCAACCTGCGCGCCCAATGTATCGCCAATCCGGTTCCCGTTGCATTCATGGGGGCGGGGCTTGCCTGGCTGATGCTGTCCGGGTTTCGTGACCGCCGCGGCCGCGATGCCGGCAGGCTGAAATCGAAACAAGGCACGGGCAATAACAGCGGATGGCGCGGTGTCTCCGATGAAGTTTCGCAAAACGCTGCGCGAACCAGCGACAAATTGCGCGACACGGCTGGGCAATTCGGTGAGGACGCCCGACGGGCGACGCACGACATCCGCGATTCCGTCAGCGGCGCTGTTAAGTCGGGATACGAAAAGGCCGCGGCCGGTTACGATCGTGTGACCGACACCTTGTCCGACGGCTACAATGCGGCAACCGAGCAGGCAAAAGACACAGCGGGTTCGGTCGGCCGCACGGCTTCGCAGATTGGCGCGTCCATGGCTGCGGCCGGGGGCGGACTCAAAAACATTTTGGTGGAGCAGCCGCTTGTGCTTGCGGGAATAGGCCTCGCGATCGGCGCCTTGCTGGGCGCCTACCTGCCGACGACCGAACTCGAAGACAAAGTTATGGGCGGGGCCAGCGACAAATTGAAAGAAAAGGTTCGCGATACGGCAACCGAAGCGCTCGACAAGGGCAAAGCCGTGGGTGAGCGCGTGTGGCAGGAGGCGCGTGAAGCCGCTTCCGAGGAGAATCTATTGCCGTTCGACGAAGGCACGAGGCCCGAGAAACAGAAACCGGAGGAAGAAGCGAGCCTGGTGCCTCAGGAGGGCGGGACCGGGCTTCCGGGCGGTGCCTGATATTTCCCACCGGAGCAATGACCATTTGAGCGATTGACGGTGGCTTTGGCATCAAAAACTTCGGATTTTCGTGGCGTTGGGGGACAACGAAAACAGCCTCCAACGTGCCGCGGGCGTCAGCTAAATTGCAGCATGGCGTCAGAACCGAGGAAGCCAATATGGACAAAAAAGCTTTCAAGCTGGCGGCTCGGCTGAGCGCCATCGAGTACATGATTGCCGACCTCTTCACGAAAATTTACGCGATGAACGGGACCTCCTACAAAGACGTCACGCGCGATCACGATTTGCTGCGCAAGCATCTGCGGAAAATGAGCCTGCCGATTCCAGACCCGGCGATGTCCGATCTGACCGCCGGCGAAATGATGGATGCCTTCGAGAAACTGATGGAAAAAATCGAGGTCGCCATCAAGCGGCGGTGAAGCCGGCCTGCGACAGATTTATTATTGCCGGTAAAAGGCGAGCCCCGGCTGACCGCCGGGGCTCTCTGCTCAGCAGATATTCGCGGGACTACCAGCGTACGCGGTAGTGGCCGCCATGATGCCACCCGCCGCGCCAACGCGGGCCGGCGTAAGCATAGACCGGTGCCGCGTAGACCGGCGGCGTTTCGTAGACCGGATATTCCTCTTCAACGACGACTGGCGGGCTTACCACGACAGGCGCTGGTTCCTCGACGACAACCGGCGCGGCGTAATCGTAGGAGCGAACTTCCGGGACATAGCCCGGAACTTCGCTGTAGCGGGGCACGACCAGATCAGCCGCTGCTGCCGGTGACGCGATGCATAGCGCAGTTGCCGCACTCAAGATGACTTTGTGCATGACGCTGTTTCCCTTGTTGGTCGCCCGCTGGCGATAAAACGCGCGAGCCGGCCAAGCGGGTCCATGAATGGAAATTCAGTGCGGCAGGGGAACCGCCGGAGCATCGCGATACCAGTAGGAACAAAATCCTTGACAGTCTGATGCCGTCCGGTTAGGACTGCCGCATGGTCGGGGTGCGCGTGAATTGCGCCGACTGCCCATTTTCCCAAACCCAAATCAGTTGGAGATCGCAATGGCGAAACGAACGCGCGCACCCGCGCGGCGTGAGCGCGCAGCGCGGCAACGTCGGCGCGAAATCGCCGAAGAAACCGCAGATGAAACCACTCACACACCGGCTTGTGCAAAAATCGAACAAGCGTATGCGACGCGCCGTCGCGTCTACACCCCGGAGCTTCTGGCCTTTTTACGTCACCGTTTCGAGCAGACCGACGATACGCTGAGCGAAATCGGGGCGGCGTCTGGCATTCACCGGGACACGGTCACGAATATCGCGAAACGCCTGAAATGGAATCGCTATGTGATACCGCCGCAAGGCCTGCCCCCCGCGGTCATGCTGCTCGCGGAAGCCGAGGCGCTTGAGCAAAATCAGGAATTGCAATCCGGCAAAAATGGCACCGGGACGTCGGGGGACGATAAGGCCACGCCGCAGCTTGTCGAGACCATCGCGCGTTTGCACCGTCTTGTCCTCGGCGAGCTCGAAGAGCTGGAATCCCGACGCAGACAATCGAACCGTCGATTGCGCGGCGCCGCCACCGCGGTGCGCACCTTGTCGGCCCTTACTGAAACTTTGCAGAAGCTTCAGCGCCTGCAACCTGACCATGCCAATTCTGGACCTAATGATGATGACATGCCCTCCGACATCGACGAATTCCGTATCGATCTTGCGCGACGCATTGAAGCCTTTGTCGCCGAGTGGAATGACGCGGGCGCTGGTGGCGAACCCGGACCTCCTCCGAAAGCTGCTGAGGTTTGACAAAGACTTCATCGCGCTCGCGCATCGCCATCAGGACCCGCCATTGCGCGCCAATGGAGGCGGGCCGTGGACGACCTGGCTGATGCTGGGCGGGCGCGGCGCCGGCAAGACGAGGCTTGGAGCCGAATGGGTGCGTGCGCAAGCCAACGGCATACCGCCTTATGCCGACCGACGTGCAATGCATATCGCTTTGGTCGGCGAGACCGAGCAAGACGTGCGCGAGGTCATGATCGACGGACCGGCCGGGCTCCTGCGCGTGTCGCCAAGAAGAGAACGTCCATTATGGGTGCGGTCACGACGGCGCCTGGAATGGCCGAATGGCGCGATTGGACATGCGTTTTCCGCGGAAGACCCCGAACAGTTGCGTGGCCCGCAATTCGACGCCGCCTGGTGCGACGAACTCGCGAAATGGCGCTATGCCGATGCGGCGTTCGACATGCTGCAGTTCGGCTTGCGGCTGGGCCTTCGTCCGCGCCAGCTGATCACCACCACGCCGCGGCCGATCCCGCTGATCAAGCGGCTGCTCGCCGATCCGCGCACGGCTGTGACGCGCGCGAGCACCCAGGCCAATGCCGCGCATTTGTCGCCGGCCTTTCTCGACGAAGTTCTGGCGCGCTACGCCGGCACGCGGCTTGGCCGCCAGGAAATAGACGGCGAAATCATCGAGGACCGTGCCGACGGCCTCTGGACGCGCACGCTCATCGAAGCGGCGCGTGTCCGGGCCGCGCCGCCGCTGCGCCGCATCGTGGTCGGCATCGACCCGCCGGCTTCCGGCCGCCCCGGCGCCGACGCCTGCGGGATCGTGGCGGCCGGGCTTGCCGAGGACGGCTGCATCTATGTGCTGGAAGACGCGAGCGTGCAGGGCCTGAGCCCGGCCGGCTGGGCGCACAAGGCGGTGGCGCTGTTTCACCGCCGCAAGGCCGATGCAATAGTCGCGGAGGTCAATCAGGGCGGTGACATGGTGGCGGCCGTGCTGGCGCAGGTGGAGCGGCGGCTGCCGCTGCAGACGGTGCACGCGACGCGCGGAAAATGGCTGCGCGCCGAACCGGTCGCGATGATGTATCAGCAGGGCAAGATCAAGCACGTGGATCCACCGATGGCCGCGCTGGAGGACGAGATGTGCGACTTCAGCATCAGCGGGCTTTCGTCCGGCGCCTCGCCCGACCGCCTCGATGCGCTGGTCTGGGCGGTCACCGAATTGACAGCGCCGCGAAGGGCCGAGCCGCGCGTGCACCGGCTGTAAGCGGCACGATGCCCTTGCTGCCAATTTCGAAGTCGGGCAGCTTTCCTCACGAAAATGTTCGTTGGGGAAGGGGCTATCATGAAAATCGGGTGTCTCGCCGGCATTGTATTCCTCTCGACTGTCGCAGCGCCGGCGGTTGCTGCGCCCTGCATGATGGTGACATTGACCGGCACGCAAAGCGGGCCGCCGCTGTTCAACGGAGTCGCGGGCGCCGGGACCCTGGTCCGCTTTGGGGACGACAGCAACAACTGCAGTGCCCTCAAGCTGCAGTTCGATGCTGGGCGCGGCACGTTGCTGCGGCTCTCGCAAGCCGGGGTACAGCCCGGTCAGGTCAACGCCGTATTTTTCACCCATATGCACTCCGACCACACCGAAGGTTTTCCCGAGATCATGCAGTTGCGCTGGAACTTCAGCTACAAGGAACCCAAGCTCGACGTGGTCTGCAGCTCCGATGCGAAGACGCCGCTTGGGTTCACCATGAGCTGCAGGAAATTCATCGCCCATGTTGCCGACCCGTTGATCGAATCGGGCGAAATCGCGCAACGCGTGTCGGAGGACAAAGGCCGTCCGGCAGGCGGGCCTGCCGAACTGACCAACGTCATCACTTTCGATCCGAAGGATGATGCCCAGGCGGTGTGGACATCCGGCGACGTGAAGGTCAGCGCGGTCCGCTCGACGCACATCGCAGGGCATGCGTCGTATCGGGTGGATACGCCGGCAGGCAGCGTGGTGATCGGCGGCGATGCGGGCAACGACGTGACCGGCCCGCCGCGTGCGACGTCGACCTCCGACCAGGTCGAGAAGCTGGCAAAGGGCGCCGACATCATCGTGCATTCCACGATGCATCCGGCCATGGCGCCGGACAAAGACAGCGGGATGCCGCCGCCGGTCTATTATCGCCAGGCTGCGACCGCCGATCTCGGCGCCATGGCGCAACGAGCGGGGGCGAAAATCCTGATGCTCACGCACCTTGCGCCGCAACCCGGCGCCGTGCGTCACGGCCCCTATAAGATCCCCGGCGGCCCCCTGAGCGATGCCGATTTCAAAAAGGTCGCGACGGACGGCGGCTTTACCGGCGTTGTGATTGCCGGCCCCGATCTGGCGACTGTCCGGCTACCGGCAAAATAGGGCGCCCAGCCAAAACAAAACGAGCCGCCCGACGGGGCGGCTCGTTCAATTCAATCTACGGGAAAGATCAGGCCGCGCCGGCTTTTTCGACTTTGCCCTGCACGAAGAACTGGCGGATCTCGCTCGCCGGCCGCGCATGGCTGAACAGGTAGCCCTGCATCTCGGTGCAGCCGATCGACTGCAGCACGTCCATCTGCTGCTGCGTTTCCACGCCCTCGGCGGTCGAGGTCATGTTGAGGCACTTCGCAAGGCCGGCGACGGCATTGACGATCGCCAGCGGCTCGGCGCCGTTCGACAGGTCCTGGATGAACGAGCGGTCGATCTTGATCTTGTCGAACGGGAAGCTCCGCAGGTAGCTGAGCGAGGAATAGCCCGTCCCGAAGTCGTCGAGCGCGATCTGCACGCCCATCTTGCGCAGTTCATGCAGCGTGGCGAGCGTGGTGAAAGTGTTCTGCAGCAGCACCGTTTCGGTGATCTCAAGCTGCAGCCGGTGCGGCGGCATGCCCGATTCATCCAGCGCCGAGGTGACCATGCTGACCAGGTTGCGGCTGTTGAGCTGGGCCGGCGAAAGATTGACGGCGACCTTGATGTGCTCGGGCCAGTCGACCGCTTCGTTACAGGCGGCCTTGAGCACCCATTCGCCGAGCGGCACGATGAGACCGGTCTCTTCCGCGATCGGGATGAAGTCGGCCGGCGACACCAGGCCGCGCACCGGGTGGTTCCAGCGCAGCAGCGCCTCGAAACCGTTGACGTCGTTGGTCTCCAGCGTGACGAGCGGCTGGTAGTGCAGTTCGAACTGTTCGCTCGCGAGCGCCTTGCGCAGATCCATTTCGAGCTCGCGGCGCACCTTCATGCGCGTGTTCATTTCCGGCTCGAAGAAGCGGAACGTCCCGCGGCCGTCGCCCTTGGCGTCGTAGAGCGCCATGTCGGCGTTGCGCAGCAGCTCGTCGGATTCGACGGCATCCATCGGCGCAACCGAAATGCCGATGCTGATGTCGGTGACGATCTGGTGGCCTTCGATCTGGTACGGCTTGATCACTGAGTCGCGGATGCGCTTCGAAAGCGTCGCGGCATCGGCGGCCTGTTCCATCTGCGTCATGATGATGGCGAACTCGTCGCCGCCCATGCGGGCGACGATGTCGAGCTCGCGCGTGCAGCCGCGCAGGCGCTCGCCGACGAGCTTGAGCAGTTCGTCGCCGATATGGTGGCCGAGCGCGTCGTTGACGCTCTTGAACTGATCGAGGTCGAGGCAGAGAACCGCCAGGCACTCGCCGCGCTTGACGCGCTTGATCTCGTGGTTGAGCTGCTCGAGCAGCAGCACGCGGTTGGGCAGGTCGGTCAGGGCGTCGTGGCGCGCCATGTGCGCGATGCGGTCTTCCGAGCGCTGCCGCTCGGTGACGTCTTCATGCGTGGCGAGCCAGCCGCCGCCCGGGATCGGTTTGTTGACGACGGAGAACGCGCGCCCGTCCGGGAGATTCACGATGTTGTTGAACGTCTTTCCTTCGGCAATGCCGTCGCGCAGCCGCGCGGCGTATTCGTCGGCATCGCCGGTGAAGCTGCCGAGCTCGATGCGGTGCTTGAGCAGGTCGCGCAGGTAGCAGCCTGACTTAACGACGTCCGGAGAAAGTCCGTACAATTCGAGATAACGTTGGTTGCAGAATGTTAGGCGTGTTTCCGAATCGAACATCAGCACGCCCTGGGACATGTTGTTCAGGACGGTCTGCAAGAGCTGCTCGTCTTTCCGCGTCATGTGCGGAAAAGCCAAGATATCGGCGCGCAACGGCTGGTGCTTCGACTGATCCATGCTGAGCCCCTGGCGAAAAAAGGTATCCGGGTCGGCGCTCATAATTACGGATCGGGTCTTGGAAAGCCCTTAGGCGGAAAAGGCTGGTTTGATTAAAAGTCGACGATAAAAAGTGCCCGTTTTACGGGCCTAAACGCCGCGCCGCGGACGATTTTGTCCCCAATCCGCTTTTATGTGACGGGCAACACATCCGCCCGGGGGGACTCTGGATAGTTTGACGATCAGCAGAACGCGACGGGCTTCCCGGCCTGATGCCCCGGGTCAGGAAGCCCGACTACCAGAAGGAAAACCTCCAATGCGTATGTTTCTGATCCTCGCCTGTGCCGCCGCCTTCCTGTTCTCGGCCTGGTCGAACATGCCGACAACCGCCAATCAGTCGGCAACGACGATGAGCCCGCTCAGCATGATGACCACATCGGTCAGCCTGCCGGCCGAACAGTTCGACGCGTACTAAACGCGAGCCTTCACGACGGCAAACGGCCGGGCACTGCCCGGCCTTTTCCTTTTGTCTGCTTGTCTGCCGGTTTGCGCTGCCGGCAAGCGCAAAGCGGCCGGCCCCGGACCCGGAGCCAGCCGCCGTTATCTTGCGCCGCTTTGGCCGCTGCCTAGTAGCAGACGCGCCGCCACCGCAGAACACGATGGCCGTAGCCGTCGTACACCCAGCGCCGGCGCATCACGCAGTCGCCGCCATAGGCGTAGGGACCGTCATAGTAGCCGCCGTAGTATGGGGCGCCGAAACCGAGCGCGAATCCCGGACCGAAGCCCCAGCCAAAGCCGCCGCCATGCCAGCCACCACCGTGCCAGTGGCCGCCACCGCCGTGCCAGTGACCACCGCGAGCCTCGGCTGCGCCAGGAAGCGCGACCGTTGCTCCCGCGATCGCAACCGCGGCGAGCGCCGCGATCCCGATCTTCTTCAATGACGAATGCATGGTTCCTTCCTCCAAAACGTTGATCGCCCTGTCTTTTCAATCACGTTTGGGCAAACTTGTTCCCCGCAACGCCGTGTGGAACCCGCCACATCTTTTTGAAGTTCCGGATTTGGGGGTTCCCGGCCGCTAGCGCACGGCAATGGCGCTGCGCAAAGCGAGGATTTCCCGGTCGCGCTCGGCGACCGTCGTCTCGAGCCGGCCGATGTTTTCGAACAGCCGCGCGGTGGACAGGCGGAGGAAATAGAATCCGAACTGCGGATTCTGATAATAAAGCTCCTCGATCCTGTCATAGGAAATTTCCAGCAGCGATCCCGCCTGCGTGCAGACCAGCGTCTGCGTTCGCGTGCGCGCCGGCGCCAGCATGCCGAGCTCGCCGACGACGGCGCCGGGCCCGATGGCGACGTCGATCTCCTGCAGGTGAAGTTCTCCGTCGACCACGAAATACATCTGGCTCGCTTCGTCGCCCTTTCGAAAGAGAACCTCTCCGGCGGCAACGGCACGCTTGCTCATGAACGGCTTGATCCAATCCAGGGACATATCGCCCTTGCTGGCAACCTTGACCCGCTTGATGAGATTGAGCATCTCGCGCAGGCGATAGACATTGAGCGGGAAGAGGATGCTGTGCAGCATCACAGTCGGCATGCTGCCGAACAGGAGGCCATAGGTCACGAACGCCACGTTGCTCAGGAGACCGACGATACGGAGAGGAATCATCGTCCGCATGGACAAGGTCGCGATCACCAGACCGGATGCGATAAATCCGATCACCGTCACATAGTTCAGATTCATGGCTGTCCCCAGGCAGCGTGCTTCGCCCCGGCGGAACCTAGCAAAGCGCGCCCAAGTGCGTGACCCCTTGACCCCTGCGCCAAAACTCTCGGCACTCCGCGGACCCCACCGGCCGCCACGCCCGCCGGTTGTTCAATAGGTCTTCGCTATCGTGCGGGTGGTGCGGGGGCGCGCTGGAAGGATTGTCACAAAGGGCCTTTAGACCCCGCGCAGGCCGTCCTTCGGCGGCCGCAAGCCGGGTGCTAAGTGACGGGGTTCACTCGATTACTCGCGGGACGCCCTGTAATATAGTTCGGCTACGTCGTTCGGCAGACTGGGGTTGGGAGCATGATAAGCGCAAGTCTCGATTCGGCCGTCCACTACATTGCGGATTTCGCGGCCAATCTGGGGATCGATAATCTTTTTCTGAAATTTGGCGTCGATCCTTCCCATATCACCTTCGATGCGGTGTACCACCGGCTGACCGAGCTCGCGCTGGCAAACATCAATACAGCGAACATGCTCGCATTGGCCGGCGCCATGTTTTACGTCGCCACGCTGATGATGCGCACCATCGTTCCGTTGCGCGTGATCGGCATTATCAGCATCGCGTTTTTCATGGCCTATGGTCTGGTGGCGGGAGCCGTCGGCACGTTTCTGCTTTATCTCCTGTCGCTGCCGGTCAACGTCATTCGCCTCCGCCAGATGCTCACTTTGGTCAAGAAGGCGCGCATGTCGTCGCAGGGCGATCTGTCGATGGATTGGCTGCGCCCCTACATGACGCCGCGCAAGTATCGCAAGGGCGAAGTGCTTTTCCGCAAGGGCGATGTCGCGAACGAGATGTTTCTCACCGTGACCGGAAAATTCCTCGTCACCGAAATCGGGATTGAACTTCCGCCCGGCCGCATCATGGGCGAGCTCGGCTTCGTTGCGCCGAAGAACCGCCGCACGCAGACGATCCAGTGCATCGAAAACGGCGACGTGCTCACCATCACGTACGAGACGCTGCTTGAGCTGTATTTCCAGAATCCGGAATTCGGCTATTACCTTCTCAGCCTCACCAGCGAACGCCTGCTGCAGAATATCTCGCGGCTCGAAGGCGTCGTGGAGGAATACAAGATGAGACTGGATCAGCGGGAGGCGCGCCAGCCCGGCATTCCGCTGCCGGCGTCCCGCTAGCCGGCCCGAAAACAGAGAGGCCACCGTTCCGGTGGCCTCAGGCATTGCGTTACATGTGATCCTTGACTTGCGTCACCGGCATGTCCGGATCGTCGATGTAGAGCCGGATCACGCTGATGTTGGGATGATCCTTGAGCGCTTCCTTGACGCAGTCCCGAACGTAGGCGCGGCTTGACGGCCAGCGAATTTTCTTGCCCTTCGCCTCGTGCTTGCACGAGAGGGTCGCTTCTTTCAGGGCCGCCTTGTCGGCCTTCGACATCGTGGCCGCCCCGGCTTGCGTGCTCACGAGCGCGAAACCGCCGATGAGCGCCGCCGCGATGACGCCGTTCAACAATCCTCTGGCGAAATGAGACATGATGTGCTCCCCTTTAGCGCGACGTCTTGAAAGTATGCAGTATTGCGCGAGCAGGTTGCAAGCAGTTGACGTGAATTCATCGGGCGGCCCGGCGCCGCCGCCGGACAATAATGGAAAAAGCGGGGGGAGTGCGTGATGGTGGGGACGAGACATGCGATCGGCCTGGTTGTTGCGGCAGTTGCGGCAATAGCGGGAGGCACGGCGTCGGCGCAGGTGCGCGACGCGGTCTATCGCGGAACGATGGTGTGCGACAAACTGCCGTTTTCAGCGGGCAAAAGCCGGGAAGCGATCGAAGTCACAATCGCTGCAGGTTCAGTCCGCTATACGCAGGTCGTGCGGCTGCACAGTTCAGCCGTTGCGGCGCCTGAGGCGGGCACCGGCACGCTGAAGGGCGACGCCATCAGTCTGCAAGGCGGCTGGAAAGGCGGCAACCGCCAGTACGAGGCGAAATACAGCGGCACGTTCGTCAGACGTCACGCCGATCTCAAGGGCACGCAAACCTGGACCGATGGTGGCAAAACCGTGACCCGCTCATGTGCGGGCACGATCAAACGGCCATTCAAGGTTTTCCTTCCGAGCGACAAAAAGTAGCCCCATAAATTTGTGATAAAGCCGCACTAGATTGATTTAAAGCCGCCGGCGCTGGCTTATCGGGGAACCATTACCACCCCGTTCGCAGTTAAGGCGGGTGACAGCTTTGCTTTAACGTCCAGTCCGCACATATATGGGAATATGCCTTTGCAACGCTCCTTTGCCTCATCGTCGTCTGCCGCCTTGCTCGGCGGCATCCTGGTTCTGTCGAGCATCGTCGGTCCGCTGTCACCGGCGCGCGCGGACAACGGTCCATTCCAGGAATTCGACGGCACCTGGACCGGGGCCGGCACGCTGCAACCCAGCAATGGCTCCCCCGAGCGCATCCGCTGCAATGCGACTTACCATCCGCGCGGCAGCGACCTGAACCAAATCGATCTCTCGCTCCGCTGCGCAAGCGACAGCTACAACTTCGACCTGACCGGACAGTTCACCGCCGACGCCCAGAACCAGATCTCCGGCCGCTGGACGGAGCGTACCCGCAATGCCGGCGGAACGGCGGTCGGCAACGCGCAGGGTGACCGCCTGCAACTTCATGTCGAAAGCTCGGGTTTTGCGGCAGACATGGTCATCCAGACGAGAAACCGCCGGCAAAGCGTGACGATCGACTCGCAGGGCGGCGGGCAGATCGTGAAAGCGTCCATCACGCTGAGCCGCTAGCCGGCTGCGCGGCCGGCGCAATCCGAATTCCAATCTGAAATTTGCGCAAAAATTTGCGCAAAAATTTGCGCAAGTGTGAGCGCGCTCACAAACGCCTGGCGTTTCCGGCGCGATCATGCGCGTGGGTGAGGGTCAGCTTTGCGAGGAGGACCTCATGCAACGCGCTATCACGGTTACCGCCGTCGTCGTCCTGATTTTGGCCGGTGTCGCCATCAAGGCGATGGTGTCGCCGAACAAGACCATCGCCGGCACGCACGATACGACCGGCTCCATCCAGAGCGCGGTATCGATCTACGATCTTCATGTCATGTATCCCGGCATGAAGGGCCTGCCGGTGCAGACCGCGCCGATGCCCTGAGAGCCCCGATGCCGCCGAACGGGATGCCGGGGATCCCCGGCAAAAATCGCGCTTTTGGTGATGCCGGTCACATTGCGCCGGCCGGGCCTGTCATAGGGTTGTGTCAGTAAAGAGCTTTGCCGTGGAGGCAATCATGGAAAGGGTATCTGCGCTGATGGCCTACGTCGTGAACGAGGGACGGCTTTGCGCCCTCAAGCCGTCGGAATGGTCGCTGCTGCTGGCCGGTGTGGCGCTCTGCGGCTTCGCGACTTTGGTGTTCCTGATCTCGGGACTTTAGCCCGCGACCGCCATCGGCCCTGATCAAAGGAATTGGCCAAAAGAAAAAGCCGCCGTCACCGGCGGCTTTTGGTATTTCGACCACGTCGACGAATTACTTCAGCGAGGTGGCGATGTAGTCGAACTTGGCATTCAGGGTGGAACCGATCGCGTTGACCGTGGCGATGATCACGACCGAAATACCGGCGGCAATCAGGCCATATTCGATCGCGGTGGCCCCCGACTCATCCTTCAAAAACGCAACAACCTTGGACATCTGACAGGCTCCTGTGGGTCCGTGCCGCAGCAAGATACCGGTGCGTCGATTAAGAAGAACTGGAGCCGCTGCATCAAAATTGCAGAACGGTTGATTCAAATTTAACGCGACGGCCGTTGTGCCTGTGTCGCAGCGGTTTGGCTGGAACCCGGGCTGCTGAACGGGCCCGTCCGATGCCGCTTTACGGTTACTATTTCGGAAAAATTTAATCGCCTGACGGGAAAACTGCCGCGGATGCACACCAGGCGTTCATGGCGGCTGCGGGTCGGTGGCGAAGAAGCCGGGGGATTTCGCGGGGTATCCCGGTGTTATTACAAAGACAGACAGGGAGTTGGACGATGATCCGGACGGTTTTGGCGGCGAGTGCCATCGTGGTTCTGGCGGGATTGGGTTTGCAGCCGGCCGCGGCGGACTATTACTCGGCGCCCTGGTGCGCGGTGGTCGCGATGGGCGACGGCGATATGCAGTGGGACTGCGAATTCCGCACCATCGAGGAGTGCCGGCCGCACGTGCTGTCGGGCAACCGTGGCTGGTGCAATCCCAATCCATATATTGCCGCGGCCGCCGGCGCGCCGCGCGTCAAGCATCAGCGGAAACGCCCAGTTCGCCCACAATGACAACTACGACAACCAAATAGGCGTAACTATCCGCAGCAACCACATCGGCGAGGGGCGGTCACGCCGCGCTGGCCGGCCGGGAGCGCGCCAGCCGTCCCAGATACGATAGACCGTCGGCGATCTCGCGCGCTCTCGCATCGCGCGCCATGCGTTCGAAATTCGCGGCGGCCTTGAGCATCTGCTCGCGCGTGCCTTGCACGCGGAACGCCTGCGCCATGGCCCGGCACTCGCGCGCCCGCGCGTGACACCTGCGGCTCTCCGGTACGGGTATTGATGGTGTCATGAAGACCCCGAGGTTTGTCTGGCAATCACCTCGGAAAACTTCGCCGGACGAAATCGGTTCCAGCGGCGCGAAAAAGTAGCGTGTGTCCGGCAGCCGCCTTAGCGGCCGAGAACCAGACACCAGTAGCGTGTGCCCCCGCTGGCTGCCGACGCGAGCCCGTACGACCGGACATCCGCCAGCAGCATGTTCGCGCGGTGGCCGGACGAATTGACCCACAGCTCCATCGCGCAGCTCTCGCTTGCGCAACCCGCCGCCACGTTTTCCGCGCGCGCGCCGGCGCGGCCGCGCTTCGTAAAGAAATCCGCATGGTCCATTGACCGCCGCGCCGCCATGCTGTGGGCGTGGTGCTGGGCCATCGCCTGCAAGACGCCGCTGCGATGCAGCGCCGGCAGGCCGTGCGCGTGACGAAATGAATTGAGGCTCTCGGCCCGCGCCGCCGGGACGCTCACCAGGATGACGGCGAGCACGAACAAGGTTCGCAACATGGCGCGATGCTAGCCGAATCTTGCGCGAGCGCCTATCGCGCTTTCCGCAGCCGCGGGACATCCGCGGGCGGCTCCACATCCGGCTCCAACGGCTGCAACGTGTGGATCCGGTCGACCAGCTGCTGCAACGCATTCCTGAGCTCTTCATTCAAGTCCGGCAAAGACACAGGCGCGGCGCTTTCAGGTGGCGACGGAGTTGGCGCTGGAATCAGATCCGGGGCCGGCCGCCAGGCGGGCGCGTCCGCCTGCCGTGCGACGCGCCGCACGGGCGTCTTGGCAACGGGTGGATCCGGCGCATGTTGCATGGCGCGCACGCGGTCAGCCTCGTCGTCCACGGGCAGCGGCGCCCATCGCGGCGGCTTGTAGTTGATCACCTCGCGCTGGCGCTGCTTGTGCGTGAAATGAATGATCGGTCCCGTGACTGCGAGCAGGCCGAACATCACGATCAGCAAAATGAAGCTGCGTTCGATGCCGGGCAGTTGCGGGGAAGAGTCGGTCGTCTTTGCGGTCACGGGACGCTGCTGCGTTTCGGCGGGAAGGCTTTCGGCCGGCGGTGAATCGTCGGCCGCGGCCGGCGTATCGGTGCTTGCCGCCGCCGGCGCGGTGTCATCCGCGCTCGCGGTCTGCGGCACAGCCTGTGCCTGCGGCACCACCGGGGAGGGTGGCAGCAACTTGGACACATCCGGCCATGGCACCACGGGTGTCGCCGCGACCGAATTGGCGGCGGCGGGTGCCGCGTTGGTGCTCGCCGGAGCCGGCGCTGGAGCCGGAGCCGGAGCCGGAGCCGGAGCGGGCGTTGCGGCTGCCGGCTTCGGCGGGCGAGACCGGCGCACGGGCGCCGGTTCGGGGGCTGCTTCGGGTTCGTCAGCCTCTTGCGCGTCTTCGGCCTGCGGCGACGATTTGCGGACGGTCAGTCCTTCTTCGGCGAGCCGCCAGCACTGCCGGTGCTTGGCGTGGTCCATGCGGTAGTACCAGTGCTGACCTTCGGGTGCCGGGCCGTTCGGCTTGGTCAGGCAGTCATCGGCGGCGCGCGTCGTGCCGGTGGCTTGCGATGCTAGCGCGGCGATGAGAACAAGAGTGAAAATCGCCGACGGCAGGATCGTTCTGCGTCCTGGCATGCGTACCCTTTCTACTCTGTACAAAGAATTTCGAAACGACGGTGAGCGGCGCCGATTGAAAACAGGGAATGGGGCTGCAATACGTTGCAATTTCGGCAATGACTGCAATGGGTAACGCGGTGCCTCGGCAATGTTGATAGGCTTATTTTCACCGCGATGTTGCCATCAGCCTGCCGCGCCGGGACCGCAGCCCATGCGCGCGGGCGACATATTCAATTTTCGCTTTGCTTTGAACGTGCAGAATCAAACTGCCGCCGAGGGCGTCGGCGGCAGCTCAACGTGTCATATTGTCGGTTCGTGCAGAAGTCAGGTCTTGATGTCAGCCGGAAGCTTGCCGCCATTGGCGGCGAGCTTCGCCATGATCTGCTTGTGGAGCCAAACATTCATGGTGGCGGAGTCGTTGGTGTCGCCACTGTAGTTGAGCTCTTTCGCGAGCTGCTTGCGCGCGCCGATGCTGCTGTCGAGATTGAGCGCCTTCATCAGGTCGACGATGGAGGTGCGCCACGCCAATTTTTCGCCGGTCGCGGCCGCCGCCTTGTCGACAATCGCGGCGACATCGACGGTCTGTGCCGGCGGCGCGCTGGGCGCCGCAGTGGGTGAGGCGCTGGCCTGCGCGGAGCCGTGACCGAATATTGCGCCCATGATGCTTCCAAAAATACTCATGACATTTCCTCCACAGGTTGAATTAAATGCCCTTGCGTCAATGCGGTTCCTTTCGTGAGGGAGAGCCAAGTATAGGCTCGGCTGCCGAAGCGGTCTCAGTAAAAATTCCGCGAGGAATGGCGCGCGGTCTTGCCTGCAACGCTTCCGTGGGCGCAGCGTTATATGGCGAAGCGAACTTCGGAAAATTTGCACAGGAGGTGACCATGGGTCTCATCGACGTGCTCAATGGAATGCAGAATGGGCCGCGCGGACAACGGGATACGAGCAGCGGCGGTGGCGGAATGTCGCCGATCACGATGGCGATCCTTGGCTTGCTCGCCTACAAGGCGGTCAAAGGTTTCACGGGCGGACAGACGGCGAGCGCGCCGGCCAATACTCGCGTACCGCCGGGCAGTGCGCCGGCGAATGGCGGTGGGGGCCTGGGCGATCTGATCAAGAACGGGCTTGGCGGCCTGCTTGCAACCGGCGCCGCCGGAAGCATTGTGAGCGGTGGTCTCGGCGATCTGCTCAAGCAGCTGCAGCAGAACGGCCACGGCGAAGCCGCCGACTCATGGGTCGGCACCGGGCCCAACAAGACAATTGCGCCGAACGATCTGGCCGATGCGCTTGGCGCCGACAAGGTCAACGCAATCGCGGCACAGACCGGCATGTCGCGCGATGAGCTGCTGCAAAATCTGAGCGAATATCTGCCGAAAGTGGTCGACCAATTGACGCCGCAAGGACGCCTGCCGACCGAACAGGAAGCAAGCCGCATGCTCTGACGCGTTCCGCGTCAGGCGGTCTTGCTGCAATTGAGAGGAGCACACATGGGCATTCTCTGGATTCTTCTGATCGGCCTCGTCGCGGGCGTCATCGCGCGATTTCTCGCGCCCGGGCCGAACAACCCCTCGGGCTTCATCCTCACGGCCGTTCTCGGCATCGCGGGTGCATTCCTCGCGACCTGGATCGGCCAGGCGATCGGCTGGTACCGGCCGGATCAGGGTGCGGGATTTATCGGCGCAACCGTCGGCGCCGTGATCGTGCTCTTCATCTGGCACCGGCTGGTCGCCGCCCGGGCGATCCCCGACGCCGGCGCAGGGCCGCGCTAGCCGAGCCCCTACGCCGGCATCCGTCGCCGCTCTACCGCGGCGGAATCTGGATCAACTCATCCAGCTGCGCCTTGGTCAGCTCGGCGGCGGTGTATTTCAGCGAGACCGCGTCCTTCACGATGGTGTCGAGCCCGACGATTTTGTCCGGCTCGACCGAGGCGCGCGGGAAAAAGTCGTCGCGTGTGCGCTTGGCTTTGGCCTCGCTGATTTTCAGCCAGTCGGCGTAGACCTTCAGCGCGTTCGGGTCGGTGTAGAGATAGTTCACCGTCTCGCGATAGGCCTTCATGTAGCGGGCGACCACCTCTTTGTGGTCCTTCAGATAATTGGCGTTGGCGATGTTGAGCCGCACGGTCTGGCCCTTGAACGCCTCCGCGTCGTTGCCGGTTGCAATAATGCGGATCTGCTTCTGATCGAGCTGGTCAAGGCCGAACGGCGGTGCCGCCCAGCCGACATCGACCTGTCCCGACATCACGGCCGTCAAATTCGCGGCGGGTCCGCCCATCGCGGTCGGCTTGGCCTTGAGCTGGTACTGCTTCATGAACGCCGTGACGATGCCGTGCGTCGAAGAGCCATTCGTCGAGTAGGCGAGCGTCTTGTCGTCGGTGTCCTTCAGCGACTTGATCGGCGAATCCGCCTTCACATACCAATACAGATCGTTGGCACCCGTGGTCTCGGCGCCGATCACGCGTACCGGCGCGCCCTTCGAATAGGCGCCGATGACGCCCATCACGCCGGCGGCGATGCCGAGGTCGACGCTGCCGGAGATCACCGCCTGCTGCGTCTCGCCCGCGCCGTTGGTGTAGACGATGTCGAGCTCGAGACCGTGTTTCTTGAAGATGCCGGCGAGCTGGCCCACCTCCGAAACGGACGTGTCCCAGTTGCCGCGCTGGCCGATCGCCAGTTTCACCTTGTCGAGCGCGGACGCGGTGGTCGCGGTTGCAAACAGCGCCAAGGTCGCGAATGCGAAAGCGAGCCTGTATTTCTTCATTTGATCCTCCCAGTCGTTTTTTAAGTTATTTTGCAGCTTCGCGGACACGTTCGCGCGGCGCTTCGCTGCCGCCGCCGAGGCTCCGCCAGTTTGTTGTCTTCGGCACCACGCCTTCATATGAACTGATCGTCGCATGCCTGATGTGCGGCCCGTTTGCGCCGATCGCCGAGCCGCCATCGCGCATGGCGCGCGCAGCGTCCACCATCAGACGCCGGAACGCCACCACGGCGACGTCGCTGGCGCCGACGCGCTCCTTTGAGCGGTCGCTGATCGGGCCCATTCCCTCCCACATGGCGATGTCCTGGTTGGGGATGCCGCTGATGCCGGTGAAGTTTCCGTCTTTCATGGCGGCGCGATCCTGGCCGTAGAGGTTGTCGCGCGTGCGCTTGCCATCGAAATTCCGGTCGACGTCGACGCCCCATTCCAGCACGTTGAACTTGCGCCACGCCGCGGCGTCGATGCCAGGCTTGTCGGCGCCGTTCCAGGCGATGAAGTAGAAGATGGTGTTGTGGTCGTCTTCCGGCGTGAGCAGCGTCGCGACATTGTGCACGTTGTTCGGCGGGATCAGCGCGGTAAATGGCGCGATGTAAACGGTCGTGCGGATGTAATCATGCGTCGCTTCATTCATGATCGGGCGCCGGATCGCCGCATAGCGGAATCCGTAACTCGTCTTCTCGATCTGAAACCGCGGCGCCTTGTCGGTGGAGGGGCGGAGCCAGTTGGCCTCCGTCGCCTTGGCGCCGTCGACTTGCGCCGGCACCATGTCGGATGAATGCAGGCTGGAGGAGTGCGCGGAGTCGATCTGGCCTTCGAGGATCTGTGCCCAATTGCAGCGCACCCGCACCTTGGTGGCGCTGACGCGGGTGTCGGGCGTGGGTGCGAATGCCGGCGCTTCGAATTCGCGCATTTCGTCGAGCGGGCCCATGTAGCACCACACGAAGCCGCCGGCTTCGCGCGCCGGATAAGCCTTGTGCTTCACGCGCTCGGGAATGAGGCTGTGATCGGGCTCGGACGCCATCTCCACCACGTTGCCCTCAAAATCGAACTTCCAGCCGTGATAGAGGCAGCGCAGTCCGCATTCCTCGTTGCGTGCGAACACCAGCGATGCGCGCCGGTGCGAGCAGTATTCGTCGAGAACGCCGACGCGGCCCTTACTGTCGCGGAACACCACCAGATCCTCGCCGAGCAGCCGCACCTTGACCGGCGCGCCGTCCGGCTCGGCCACTTCCTCCGACAGGCAGGCCGCGATCCAGTGGCGGCGCATGATCTGGCCCATCGGCGCGCCACCCTCGACGCGGCACAGCAGGTCGTTTTCCTCCGGTGTCATCATGGCGACGTCTCCCTCGGCGGGCGCTGCGTTGATGAGATTTCCCTCGCGCGCCCTTTCTTAGATATCTAAGATAAGACTAGAGAATGCCTCCGGCCTTGTCGAGGTTAGACCGTCCCGTGAGCCCGCCCGATCAACGCAAGCTCCGCCTCGGCGTGGCCGGCCTTGGCCGCGCATTTAGCGTGATGCTGCCGACATTTACCGGGGATGCGCGGGTTTCGCTGGTTGCGGCGGCCGATCCGCGCCCGGAAGCCCGCCAGCGATTTACCGCGGAGTTCGGCGGCGACAGCTACGAGTCCGTGGAGGATCTCTGCAGCGACCCTGCCATCGACGTGATCTATATCGCCACGCCGCACCAGCTTCACGCCCGGCATGCGGCGATCGCGGCGCGGCGCGGCAAGCATCTGCTGATCGAAAAGCCGATCGCGCTTTCCCTTGATGACTGTCGTTCGATCATCGAAGCCGCGCAGCGCGCCGGCGTGCGGCTCGTGGTCGGCCACAGCCACTCGTTCGATGCCCCGGTGCGGCGCCTGCGCGAATTGATCGTCTTTCCAGCACAGTGGGATCCGAAGCTTGGAATTCACGTGACTTGAAGTCGCGGC
>JADMIO010955755.1_pt1 | contig 89138 bp, 87 predicted proteins | sample 8958161 | NCBI WGS metagenome assembly JADMIO01 (sample SAMN16585339, study PRJNA669376) | soil metagenome | isolation source: Crop rotation soil | place: USA: Cullars Rotation, Alabama | collected 2011
CGCGACAACTTGTCCACGTGGAATTCTAAGCTTAGGATCCCAATGTGCTGGAAAGAGCGCACATCGATTCGCAATTCGCCTTCGGCGACAAGGTGGCGCGCAACGCGCTGCCTTCTCCGGCTGAAACGGTGATCGTCCGACCAACTGTTGTGGTCATGTCGAGGCGGCGGATCGCACGGCCAAGCGCCAGAGCGCCCACGACCGAGCCGCCTTCCGAGTCGAGCACCAAGGTCGCTCCGCGCAGATCATTGTCCTTGGCGAATTGCTCGAAGTCGCGCGCCGACTCTTCGGTCACTACGCCAGCGGCCGAGACCCAGACGCGGCAATTGTTGCCACACACGGTGGGCGGACCTTCACTGCGCCACTCGAAGCGCATAGACGGCGGTTTGTCGTTCTTTGTGGTCGGACGGTCTTCGGCAAATGCCGACACAAGTCCGCAAGCGAGCGCTAGAGCCCCGACAAAATATCGGATCAACGCAGTCCCCTTTTCCCGTCCTACCTGTTGTTCGGTTGCCAACGTGGCGGCGACTTACGTCGCTCTCCGAAGCAATCGGCAGGCCACAGGAGGTGTTTTATTCGGGGACGTGATTCTCGTCCAGTGCATAGTTAAGGGAAGTACACATCGCGTGAGTTATTTGGCTCCAACGGGAACTTTTCTGTGGATCGGCACCGGCAACGAAGGAATTTCGGGATAGAGCGCCAATCGCCAGCCAATTCCCGGGTAGGGCCTGATTGGAACTTTGTTTCAAAGCAGCTTGGCCGATTGTCCCGGCGCGAGCATGACCCGTTCCCTTCGCTGCCCCTCCACGCTAAGTTCCACCGATTTCGCTTACCTGCGCTCGTCCGCAGGAGTGAGCAACAGGAGTGAATAATGGTTGCTTTGACCTTTCCCGACGGCGCACGCCGGGACTATCCCCAAAACATCACCGGACTTGACGTGGCGAAGGGCATTTCCCCCTCCCTCGCCAAGCGCACCGTCGCCATGGCACTAGACGGCAAGGTCGCCGATCTTGCCGACCCGATCGAGGCCGACGCCAAGATCGAGTTCCTCACTCGCGAGGATCCGCGCAGCCTCGAGTTGATCCGCCACGATTGCGCGCACGTGCTGGCAGAAGCCGTGCAGACGCTGTGGCCAAGCACCCAGGTCACCATCGGGCCGGTGATCGAGAACGGCTTCTACTACGACTTCTTCCGCAACGAGCCGTTCACGCCGGAAGATTTCGACGCCATCGAGAAGAAGATGCGCGAGATCATTGGGCGCGACAAACCTTTCACCAAGGAGGTGTGGTCGCGCGACCAGGCCAAGGCGGTGTTCCGCGACAAGGGCGAGATGTTCAAGGTGGAGCTGGTGGATGCCATTCCGGCCGACCAGCAGCTCAAGATCTACAAACAAGGCGACTGGTTCGACCTCTGCCGCGGTCCGCACATGACCTCGACCGGTAAGATCGGCGTCGCCTTCAAGCTGATGAAGGTCGCGGGCGCCTATTGGCGCGGCGATTCCAACCGAGAAATGCTGTCGCGCATCTACGGCACCGCTTTCGCCAAGCAGGAGGAGCTCGACGCCTACCTCAAGCAGATCGAGGAGGCCGAGAAACGCGATCACCGCAAGCTCGGACGGGAGATGGACCTGTTCCATTTCCAGGAGGAAGCGCCGGGCTCGGTGTTCTGGCATCCAAAGGGCTGGACGCTGTTCCAGGCGCTGGAGAACTACATTCGCCGTCGTCAGGCCGCCGCCGGATTCCAGGAGGTCAACGCGCCGCAGCTCATGGATTCCTCGCTCTGGGTGGCGTCAGGCCACATGGCGACATTCCGCGAAAATATGTTCTTGACCGAGAAGCGCGAGGATGAGGATCGCGTCTTCGTCATCAAGCCGATGAACTGCCCGGGCCATATCCAGATCTTCAAGAACGGGCTGAAGTCCTACCGCGATCTTCCGTTCAAGCTCGGCGAGTTCGGCAAGGTGCATCGCTTCGAACCGTCGGGCGCGCTGCACGGGCTGATGCGCGTGCGCGCGTTCACCCAGGACGACGCGCATGTGTTCATCACCGAGGAGCAGATCACCGCCGAAGCGCTCGCCATCAACGACCTTATCCTGTCGATCTATGAGGACTTCGGCTTCTCCGACGTGACCATCAAGTTCTCCGACCGGCCCGAGAAGCGCGTCGGCGACGACGCGGTCTGGGACAAGGCCGAAGCGGCACTGATGAAGACGCTCGAGGCCTCCGGCCGGCCATGGAAGCTGAATAAGGGCGAAGGCGCATTCTATGGGCCGAAGCTCGAATATGTCTTGCGCGACGCTATCGGCCGCGACTGGCAGTGCGGCACCATCCAGGTCGACCTCAACATGCCGGGCCGGCTCGGCGCCTTCTATATCGACGAGCACTCCAACAAGGTGACGCCAGTGATGATCCACCGTGCCATGTTCGGCTCGCTGGAGCGCTTCACCGGCATCCTGATCGAGCACTATGCGGGCCACCTGCCGCTGTGGTTGTCGCCGTTGCAGGCGGTGGTCGCCACCATCACAACCGACGCCGACGACTACGCGCGCGATGTCATCGCGGCAGCGACGCGGGCGGGACTTCGCGTCGAAGGCGACCTTCGCAACGAGAAGATCAATTACAAGGTGCGCGAACACTCGCTGGCCAAGGTGCCCGCCCTGCTGGTGGTCGGCAAGAAAGAGGCGGCCGAACGCACGGTGTCCATCCGCCGGCTCGGCTCGGATGGTCAGAAGGTGATGCCACTCGAGGCTGCGCTCGCCGCGCTCAGCGACGAAGGAGTGCCGCCGGACATGCGCCGGACGCAGACGACGTGATCGGCAAGCCGCTCCGCGCGTCAGCACGCTCGGTTCTCTTTGCCGCGCCGGCTGGTATAGCGCGAAGTTGACCGCTGATGACATTGCCACTGCCAGAGTGGCTCGACGCTACGCGGCTTGACCACAGGGTCGGTGAAACGGTCGACTGGGGTTTCCAGAAACCGTTGGCGCTCGCGGCCGGGCAGCTCACTCGGGGGGATGTTGGGTGCGGCCTGGGCCGGGGACAGACCGACGGCCAAGAGAATACCGGCGATCCCACAAACGGCGGTTTTCATCATCTGCCCACGACCTCGCGTGAACGCGCCTTGCCGGCCGGTGCGTCCTCCTAGACATGAGATGTCGCAAGGCCTGCCGCAAGACACCCCCTGACCTTCGCGAGGTTAAAGCATAATGACTGACAGCAGAAGCGCTCCGCCCCTAGAATAAGAAACAAACAATGCCCCGACGGACACCATGGCGGCCTACGACGCGTTCATCTCTTATAGCCATGCGCTCGACAAGCCTATCGCAGCGGCGTTGCAGACCGTCGTCCAGCGGCTCGGAAAGCCCTGGTACAGGCGCCGGTCGCTGCGCCTGTTCCGCGACGACACCAGCCTCGCCGCTTCACCACACCTGTGGCCCTCGATTGAAGCGGCGCTTGCGCAATCCCGCTTTCTCATCCTGTTGGCATCGCCGGAGGCCGCCACCTCGCCTTGGGTCGGCAAGGAGATCGAGTACTGGCTCGCACATAAGTCCACCGATACGCTCTTGATTGCGCTCACCGGTGGAACGCTGGCCTGGGACAATGACGATTTCCACTGGTCGGCCTCAACACCGTTACCGGCTGTGCTCAAGGGACGCTTTGCGAGCGAGCCGCGCTGGGTCGACGTCAGCGCCTATCGCGGCGGCGCCGCTCCCCGCGACGTACGTTTCATGGACCTTGGCGCCGACTTCGCGGCCGCCATCCACGGAATGCCAAAGGAGGATCTGCTTTCCCTTGAGGTGCGCCAGCAGCGCCGCGCGCTCACGCTGGCCTGGTCCGCCGCCGCGTCGCTGCTTGTGCTCGCAGGCCTTGCCGGCTGGCAGTGGCAGTCCGCCACCGCGCAACGCAAGCGTGCCGAGAACGCCCTCACCGCCGCCGCCACGACGTCTGACCAGCTCGTCTATGATCTCGCGCTCAAATTGCGCAACCGCCCCGGCATGCCGGTCGAGCTGGTGCGCGAAATCCTCGGGCGTGTCGAAGGCCTGCAGCGCCAGCTTTCGCAAGGTGGCGAGACCAGCGCGGAGAACCGCCGCTTGGAATCGATCGCGCTCGGTGAGCTATCGACCACACTGCGCGAGCAGGGCGATGCCGGCAACGCTCTGATCTTCGCGGAACGTGCACGCGCCATCTCGGAAGCTTTCGTCAAGGCCGACCCAAATAATCCGCAGTACCGGCGCGATCTCGCCGTCCACCTCAACACGACCGGTGACGCCAAGGTGTCCCTCGGGCAGCCGGTCCAAGCGCTCGATGATTTCCAGAAAGCGCTTGCCATCGTCCAGGACCTCGCAGCGAAGGAACCCGACAATGCAACGCTGCAACGGGACCTGACGATCGGACTGACCCGGATCGGCGGAATTCTGGCAGCGACCGGGAGATCTGGCGATGCGCTCGAACCGTTCGGCAAGGCCGTATCGATCCTCGAGGGGCTCGCCGCCAGGGAGCCGACGAGTCCGGTTTGGCAGGGCGATCTGTCATCCGCCTACAACCGCGTCGGAATGGCGCTTGCCGAGAGTGGCAAAAGCGCCGAGGCATTGGCTGCCTACCGCCAAAGTCTCGCGCTGCGCCAGAAGCTCGCTGCGGGCGAGCCGGACAACACGCAGCGTCAGCGCGATGTGTTCCTTAGCCAGACCCGTATTGGCGATCTCCTCGCGGCGACAGGACACCCCGACGATGCCCTGCCCGCTTACCGCGATGCACAGACGGCCATCGAGCGTCTAGCATTGAATGATCCCGGCAATCTGCAATGGCAGGACGACCTAACGACCGCGTACGATCATTCCGGCGACATGCTCGTGGTCCTCGGCAACGTCGACGAGGCCTTGCTGCAATACCGAAAGAGCCTCGCGATCCGCGAAAAGCTTGTCGGGCTCAATCCCGCCCAAACGGAATGGCAGTACGCGCTCGCGGTCAGCCATGGGAAAGTTGGCGAAGCGCTGCTGAGGAAGAGCCAGACGCAGGACGCGATCAAATCCTTTCAATCCGCGTTGGCCATCGCACGAAAGCTGCTCGATGGGACACCGGATCGCATCGACTGGCAACGCGCTGTTGCTGTAACACTTTCGAAAATCGGCGATGCCGTCATCGCGACAGACCGAACCCGCGCGCGGGAGTCTTACCTCGACAGTCTTGCGATCCGTCGCACGATCGCACGGCAGGAGCCGAATGATTGGGAGCGGCAGCGTGACCTGGCGCTCCTGATTGAGCGGCTCGCCAATCTCGATCTGGGCGATGGGCGTTTCGATGACGCACTCACCCTCGAGCAGGAGGCATATGCGATTCGAGAGCGCGTCGCCGCAGCAGACAGCAATAACCTGATTTGGCAGGAGGAGCTGTTCGGCGCCGCGGGCTGGATGGGAATCTTTCACGACAATCGGAAGGAGCCCACGAAGGCAGTCCCCTGGCTCGCCAGGGCGCTGGCGATCGGAGAACAGTCGGTCGCACGCAGTCCCAAGAACACGACCTGGCCGGCGCGACTCCTGGACCTCTATGAGCGGCTTGGGCTCATTCTGACGCAACAGGATCCCACCCAGGCGATCGAGCCGCTGCGGAAGGCCGTCGCGATCCGCTCGCAAGCCGCCGCGGCCGCGCCCACGAGCGTCGATCTGCAGCGGACCTTGCTCCTTGCCCAAAGCTATCTGGCGACCGCACTGGTCGACGCCGGACGGCCCGGAGAAGCTCTGCCGATCTATCGTGCGGCGCTCCCGATTATCGAGGGCTATTCGAGCAGCGCTCCCGAGAAGACGGAGTATCAAATCGAGCTCGTCAAGTGCCTTACATGGCTGGCCGCGTTAGGCGACGACCCCGAAGCTCAATACGCGCGCGCGCTCGCGATCCTGCGGGTCCTCGCCGGCCGCGGTGCCCTGACGCCCGAGCAGCTCGAATGGATACCGAACTTCGAAAAGACGATCGCCGAGCTGCCGAAGTAGCCTTCAGCCGGTGCCGACGCTGGCGAGCCGATCTGCGCCGAAGTCGGAGTGCGGGGACTCGGTGAGCGCAGCCAGAAAACGATCGGCCCAGGCCTGAATATCATTGCTCGTGAGCACCTGGAACGTCGCCTGGTAGCGCTTGCAGCGCTCATCAAGCGGCATCGAGAGCGCCCGATCGAGAGCCACGGCCACGCTGTCCGGGTCGTAGGGGTTCACCAACAACGCGGCCTCGCATTCGCGTGCCGCACCGGCGAAACGCGAAAGGATAAGGACGCCCGGATCGTCGGGGTTCTGCGAGGCGACGTATTCCTTGGCGACGAGGTTCATGCCGTCACGCAGGGGCGTGACCAGCGCGGCGCGCGAGGCGCGGTACAAACCCGCCAAGGTCGTTCGGCTGTAAGCGCGATTCACGTAGCGGATTGGCGTCCAGTCCGCCTCGCCATAGGCGCCGTTGATGCGTCCCGCTGCGGTGCTGATCGCTTGCTCGATGTCGGCATATTCGGGAATCTCGGTCCGGCTCTTGGGCGCGATCTGCAGGTAGGTCACCTTGCTGCGCCACTGCGGACGCGTGTGCAGGAAGCTTTCGAACGCCACCAGGCGGTGGGTGATACCTTTCGAATAATCGAGACGATCGACGCCGATGATCATTGCACGGCCGGCCAGACTGCTCAGCACGCCCTGCACGAACGGCTGCTTCTCGGCGCGTTGGGCGAGGCGCGCGAAAGTCGCGGTCTCGATGCCGACGGGGAAGACGTCCACCCGCATCGTGCGCTGGCCCATGTCGAAATTGAAATCGCGGCTGTGCAATCCGCATTCCCGCGTCAGATAGCGGCTGAAGTTGAACGCATCATCGCCGGTCTGGAAACCGACGAGATCGTATTCGCACAGCGATGGAATGAGCCGCTCGTGATGCGGCAGGGCGGTGAGGATCTCGGGCGGTGGACAGGGGATATGCAGGAAGAACCCGATGCGGTTCTTGTGGCCGAGATCGCGCAGCGCTTTGGCGAGCGGCATCAGATGATAATCGTGCACCCAGATCAGATCGTCCGGGCGCAGCACTTTATGCAGTTGCTGAGCGAAGTAATCGTTGACCCGCAGATAGCCGGAGAGATCACGGCGCGAGAATTCTGCGAGATCGACGCGATAGTGCAGAATCGGCCACAGAACCCGGTTGGCAAAGCCATTGTAATATTCCTGGTGATCTTCCTTCGCCAGATCGGTCACGATGTAGGTAATCTTGTCGCGGGCGATTTCGCTGGTCTCGATCTTTTGTCGCGTGGTGACTTGCCCGCTCCAGCCGAACCAGATGCCTTCGCTGTGCTGGAGCGCGGCTTTCACCGCAACTTCCAGCCCGCCGGCACGCGCTTTGCCATCGTCTGCCGGAACTGCAACCCTGTTCGATACTATGACGAGCCGCGCCAATATCGGTCCTCCCAGCTGCGTGAGAGCTTCATCGCTGTCAATATCAGACCCGCCATCGAGTACGTCTGCGGGAAATTGCCCCACAGCGCGCCGGTCGTCGGATGTACATCCTCCGAAAGCAAACCGTAGCGATTGCGCAGCTTAAGCGCGTCCACAAAACGGTCGCGCGCCTCATCTCTCCGTCCTATCATCCATAACGCGTCGATCAGCCAGAACCGGCAGATCAAGAAAGCGGTTTCGGGAAAGCCAAAATCATCCGAACCGATGTAACGCATGACATGCTGCTCGCGCCGCAACTCCTTTTCGACAACTTCCACAGTACTAACGAATTTCGGATCGTTTGGTTCGATCAGACCGAGGTCCGCCAAAAGCAGAACACTGGCATCAAGGTCGTCGCAGTCTACCGCGGCGGTGAATGCCTTGCGTTTCTCGTTCCAGGCGCGCGCAAGCAATTCGTCGCTCAGCTTGGTTGCGATGGCACCCCAGTATTGGGCACGATCGGCCAGCCCAAGATGCGCCGCGATCGCTTCCAGACGGTGGCAGCCGGCCCAGCACATCGCGGCTGAATGGGTATGAATGCGCTTGCGACCGCGGAATTCCCAAATACCGGAATCCGGCGTCAACGCGAGCGCGGCCGCCTTCTCACCCAACGGCTCGATGCGGCGAAATAGACCGGCGTCGCCCATCCGCGGCAGGCGGCGGTCGAAGAACATCGGGGCGGCAGCAAGGATCACGCTGCCGTAGGTGTCGTGCTGATCCTGGCCAGCGGCCTCGTTGCCGACCCGCACCGGCCCGTCTGCGCGATAGCCCGCAAGGGTGGGTATGGCCCGCTCTTCCATGGGGTCCGACGGCACGATGCCGTAGACCGGGCGCAGGTTCTCGTTCTGCGCGACCACAGTGAGAATATAGGAGATGAAGTCCTCCATAGTGCGGGTCGCGCCCACGCGGTTGAGCGCCTGCACCACAAAATAAGCGTCACGCATCCAGCAGTAGCGATAGTCCCAGGTGCGGCCCGAGCCGGGCGCCTCGGGGATCGAAGTCGTGTGCGCCGCGATGACGGCTCCGGTTTCCTCGAAGTTGGAAAGCTTGAGCGTGATCGCCGCGCGGATGGTGGCGTCCTGCCAGTCGTAGGAGATGGCGAGCCGCCGTACCCATTCGCGCCAGTAGTCGCGGGTGCGGTCGCGAAATTCTGCACAGGTCGTTTCGGGATTGCCTTCGAACGGCGTGTCGGAAGCGAAAATGAGATGCAGAGGGCGAGTGAGAACGAAGTCGGCTTCGCGTTCGATGTAGGACAGCGGGGCATCGGTGGTGACACGCAACGCAACCTCGCCACCCGTGTAGCGAATATGGTTGCTGCCCATGGCGTGCGTGAGGCTCGGTCCGCCGTAGTCGTATGTTGGGCGGATGCGGATACGCACGCGCGGCAGCCCGGCGACGGGCTCGATCATGCGGATCAGTTGCGGCGGCCGATGGGTGCGTCCCAGAAGATGGAAGCGAGGCGCGAAATCGGTGACCTTGACGGCGTTTCCGTGGCGGTTACGTAGGGTTGTCGTGACGATCGCGGTATTGCGGATGTATTCGGAAGTGGTTTCGACGCAATCCTCGAGCACGAGATCGGTGAAGCCCTTCTCCTCCTCCCCGGCGAGGAGCCGGCAGAACACCGGATCGCCATCGAAGCGAGGAAAGCACCACCACACAATCCGTGCCGCCGGATCGACCAGCGCCGCGGTGCGGCCATTGCCGATCACGGCAAGGTCGAGGCCGTAATCGGTCACGATTTCTCGGCTCCATCGGACTCGGTCGTGCGATAAAGCCACGCGCGCACATCGCGCGGCTGCGCAAACGAGCCCGCGAGCCCCGCCATAACGTGTCCTACGGAAAATCCTAGTCCGCCGAATTCCGGCAGGACCGCAAAAGCAGCCTGATCGGTGACGTCGTCGCCGATGAACAGCGGCCGGCGCCCACGGAACGGAGAATAGGTCATCAACGTACGGATTCCCGTACCCTTGTTGAACGCTGCGGATTTGATCTCGATAACGTCCTTGCCGGGCAGCACGTCGAAGGGATTGTTGGGATACTGGGCGCGGGCCGCCGCGACCGCCTGACGCAGCGTCTCGGCGTGCTCAGGCGCTTGCCGGTAGTGCAGCGCCAGCGAATATCCTTTGTCTTCGACAACGATACCGTTGAGCTCGGACACGAAGGCGTGGAGTTTGCCGCGCAGGTCGCCCGAGAGCGGCGGCTCGCTGCGGCTTGGCACGTCTTCACCCGCAAGGCGCAATTCCGCGCCGTGACCAGCGACGGCGGCAAGCTTGAGCGGGGCGAACAAATGATCGAGGTCCGCGAGCGGGCGACCGCTGACGAAAGCAACCGCTCCGCCGGTCTCACGTACCAGCGCCGCGAGCGCTCGTTTGAGACGCTGCGGCACCACCACGTCCATCGGTCTCGCGGCGATATCGAGCAGCGTCCCGTCGACGTCGAGCAAAATCGCACTGGTATGGAGATCGATAGTGTCAATGAGCACTGTCAGGCCCGAAATATTTGGTTGAATCTATTTAACGCAGAAGCAGCGCTCCTCGTTCCCAGGCGCCTAAAGTCTGATCAACTGCGTTTGCATCAGCCTCGTCACTTTTTGTTGACGCGACCTTTCCGAAAGCCGGCTCCGACTTTTCGAGATCCCACGCTAGTGCGCAAGGACTTCGATCTCGCCGTCGACTCCGGTGATGACCTTGAAGGCGCGCTCGTAGGTCTTGCCGTCGTTGCGGGCAATGGCCCGATAATCGCCCTCGGCGAGAATCACCCGCGGGAAGGCGCCGATTGCTTCCTTGACCACGTCGCCGCCGGGCGTGAGCACTGACCATTGCGTGTTGGCGCGCGCCTCGCCGCCCGACTGGTTCACGAGCTTGAGTGTGATAACCGCCGCTCGATGAGTGACGGTCGCATCGATGAGCTTGCCGGGAGCGATGCGGATATCGGACCGCACGGTCGAATTGGCGTCGCCGTAATTCGAAACGATATGGTAGGTCCCTTCCGGGACCAGGATGACATCACCGGACTGGGCCGCTTGGACGATCGGTCGCTTGTCGCCCGGCTCGAACTGACTGCCGCGATAGAGATCGAACGAAATCTGCCCATGCGGAATACGGATGTCGCCGACCTTGCCTTCGAGCCGCAGGCCGCCGGCTGAAATTTCGACCACCTCGCGCAACGGCTGGCCGGCCTGCAATTGAACCACCTTGGTGGCGCTCGCAAGACCGAAGCCGGCATAAACGACGTAGTTGCCAGGCGGCAGATTGAACACCGGCGCGGCCGACTTCTCCTCTTTGAGCAGACGAAAGCCACCGCCCGGCTCCGGCTTGTCGGGGTAAATGCGCCAATGGAGGCCGCCGGTGATTGCCGGCATGTTCGGGCCGAAGCGTGCGCTCATAGCCAACGGGACCTGGCCCGAGCCTCCGGTCGATGCCGACGTTGAACTGCGGGGGGTGGCGGGCGGCAGTGATTGGAGCGTCGGGCCCCTGGGCGGGGTCTCGACCGCGCCGCCGCTCGGCGGTCCGAGGTTCTGGGCGGGACCGAGCCGCGAGCCCGGGATGTCGGCGGGCGGACGCGGCGTCAGCAGATTGTCGAACAATTGCGCCTGGGCCGGTGAACAGATGATAAAAAGGCAGAAGGCCAAGGCCAAACTGACGGCCACACCAAAGCGGCCCCCACCGCCCGCGCTGGTTGCTGCGATCCTCATCGTCCCGACTTGTCGGCCGGAATCGCGGCAAAATCTAGCCGATACGGGGCGTTTGTCACAAAGCGAGCCGTGTGCTACGCGCAACCCGGTCTTGAGACCGCATTTTAGCGACGGGACAATGCCAGACGCTTTAGAATTGCTCAAAACCCGCCGATCGTTGAAGCCGATCGAACTTGTCGGTCCACCGCCGAGCGCGTCCGAAATCGAGACGCTGCTGACGGTCGCTTCGCGCGTACCCGATCACGGCAAGCTCACGCCCTGGCGCTTCATCGTGTTCGAAGGCGACGCGCGGCTCAAGGCGGGCGCGGCCATCGAGGCGGCGTTCCGCGCCAAGTATCCCGACTCCAAGCCCGAGCAGATCGAATACGAGCAGCGCCGGCTCGCCCGCGCGCCGCTTGTCATTGCGGTGGTGAGCCGCGCCGGTCCACACGTGAAGATCCCGGAATGGGAGCAGGTGCTCTCGGCCGGCGCGGCAGCCATGAGCCTGGTGCTGGCTACCCACGCGATCGGCTACGCGGCGAACTGGATCACAGAGTGGTACGCCTACGACCGCCGGGTGCTGGATGCACTCGGGCTTGCCGAGCACGAGCGCATCGCCGGATTCATCCACATTGGCCGACCCGCTCACGCTGCCGAAGACCGCCCACGTCCTCCGCTCGATCATATTGCAACCCGGTTCACCAACGGCTGATCGCCGCGTCGAACCCAACGCTCCCTCACCGATGTTCTATGAACCGAAGAAGAAGGATCACGGGTTGCCGCGCGACCCGTTCAAGGCGATCGTCTCGCCGCGCCCGGTCGGCTGGATTACCTCGATGAACACCAAGGGCGAGATCAATCTCGCGCCCTATTCATTCTTCAATGCGGTATCGGATCAACCGCCAATCGTGCTGTTCTCCAGCGAGGGCTACAAAGATTCGCTCTCCTTCGTGGCGGAAACGAAGGAGTTCGTCTGCAACCTGGCGACGCTGGACCTCATCAATGCGGTGGTCACGACCGGCATTTCCTATCCGCGCGGCATCAACGAAATGATCGAGGCGGGACTGGAGCCCTTGCCGTCGCGGCTGGTGCGGCCGCCGCGTATTGCAGCATCGCCTTGCGCGCTCGAATGCAAGCTCTTGCAGATCGTCGACCTCAACGATCTCGACGGCAAGCCCTCGCATCGCCACGTGGCCTTTGGCCAGGTGATTGGCGTGCATATTGACGATCGCTTCATCGCAAACGGTCGGGTCGATACGGCTGCCATGAAGCCCATCGCGCGCTGCGGCTATGCCGACTATGCGGTCGTTGACAGAGTCATCCCGGTCGTGCGGCCGAGCGATATTCCGCCGATGAAACCGCAAGCCGCCGAATGAACCGGCTCGCTGAGAACCTGCCACGTGCCGCGCCACGATCGGTCGGTTGATCCCGCGCTCTGATCTTTACGATGTCGGCATGATCCGCTTGTGTCCTGATCAGGCAAGCCGATCATGAAGCCGAGCAGAGAGGTCCCTCCCGTGTTGCAAAGACTGCTGCGCCGCAAACGCAACGGCGACCGCGCGGTCGAAGCGACCCCCGAAACCGCTCCGCCCGCGCCCGCGCAACCGACGATCGGTATCGCGCTCGGCGGCGGCGCAGCGCGCGGCTTTGCGCATATCGGTGTGCTCCAGACACTTCTGTCGCACGGACTCAAGTTTGACGTCGTCACCGGCACGTCGATGGGTGCCGTGATCGGCGGCTGCTACGCGGCTGCCCAGCTCGATGACTTCGCACAATGGTCGAGGGCGCTGACGCGCCGGCGCGTGCTTGGCCTGCTCGACGTCAGCCTGTCAGGCTCCGGACTGATCAATGGCGGCCGCCTCGCGCATCGGCTGGAAGCTCAAATCGGTCGCACCAGGATCGAAGCGCTCGAGATGCGCTTCGCCGCCATTGCGACGGAGATCGACACGGGACACGAGGTATGGCTTACGCGCGGACGGCTGCTGGATGCCCTACGTGCGTCCTATGCACTGCCGGGCGTATTCCCGCCGGTGCGCATTGGGGAGCGCTGGCTTGTCGATGGTGCGTTGGTCAACCCGGTGCCGGTATCAGCAGCGCGGGCGCTCGGCGCACGGCTCGTCATCGGCGTAAGCACGAACTCCGACCTGTTCGGGCGCGGGACTACCATTTTCAGCCATGGATCCGACGAGGGGGACGCGGAGGAAACGGTTCTTGCCGAAGACGGTACTGCCGGCCACCGGCGTTGGCACGGGGCGATCGGCGCGAGGAGACTGCTCAAGCGGCAATTCATCGGCGGCCACGGGCGCCCCGGGCTGCCGACGGTGATGATCGAAGCCTACAACGTGATGCAGGATCGCATCACCCGTGCGCGGCTCGCCGGCGATCCCGCCGACATCATGATCAGTCCGCGGCTTGGCCACATCGGCATGTTCGATTTTCACCGCGCCGAGGAGGCGATCCAGATCGGCGCCGAAGCAGCCGAGCGGGCGATCGAAACGATCGCCCAGGCGATCGAGGCGCTGGCCTGATCCGAGAGGCCCTATGCGGTTTGGATGTAGTCCCGCAGCTCGGATGCCTCGTGCTCGATCTCATGCAGCCGTTCCTTCACCACGTCGCCGATCGAGATTATGCCGATCAGTCGATCCTCCTCGACCACCGGCACGTGACGGAATTTGCCCGTCGTCATCTGCTCCATGATCTCACCGATGGTGTCGGATTGGCTGCAGGTCTGCACCTTGCGGGTCATCACCTGTGCAAGCGGCAACGATAGCGCAGCCGCACCTCGCTCAGCCATGACGCGCACGATATCGCGCTCGGACAGGATGCCGATGACGCGCTGCTCCGGGCCGAGCACCACCAGCGCGCCTATCCGCCGTTGCGCGAGCATTTGGACTGCGCTCTCCAGGGTCGCGTTAGGCTCGATCGTGATGACGGTGCTGCCTTTGGTCGAGAGAATTGTCTTGACGGTCATGGGTCGCCTCCCTTGGCCGGTCCCGATGTTGGCGGTTCCGGTCATCATTCATAACGATGGGAATCGTCTTCGCGTTCCGCCCCGTCAGCCGACCTGGAGACTCACGGCCCTGCATGTATTGCAACGCGGGACCTACGCGTCCCGACGATCGAGCAGACGGACGAAGACGATTCTTGAGCGTAATCACGGCCACCGCAAGGCCCCCGGACGCACCACACGGCCGCACACTTAACGAACTGATATCAATGAGCAATTGAGGTGATCACTCGGCAGAACGGTCGCCCGTATTGGGCTGCGGATCGGTCCCTGCTGGCGCCGGCAACGGCGAGTCGCGTACCGGATCGAACGCCGCAAAGCCGAAGAGACCAGCTAAAAAGCCGCCCACATGTGCTTGCCACGCAACGCTCTGTTCAACGCCGGGCATGGAAACTCCGGTAGCTCCGAATAACGCGTTGATGCCGAACCACACCGCGATGAACGCCAGAACACGCGGATTGCGCAGCATCACACTGAGCGGCGCAGCGGGAACACGATAAGCCTCCGCCTCGACGCTTCGCAAAAGGCCGAGCGGACCACCGCGCTGGAATACAAACCGCATCGCCGCCGCCATCGCGCCGGAGATCGCCGCGGAAGCCCCGACCATCGGCAACATCTCGTCGAGGTGGGTGGCGAGATGCACGGCCGCGCCTGCCGCCGCGGTCGCCACGAAGAAGGCCAGGAAGCGCACCAGCCCAAAGCGACGAGCCACTGGCGTGCCGAAAGCGAGTAGCCACACAACATTGAAGAACAGATGATTGAGGTCGCCGTGGATGAAGGCATAGGTGACGAAACTCCATACCGCCGCTCCCCAGCCATGCACGAAGCTTTCCTCGGCGAGCAGCGCGAGGTCATAGCGCGCCGGGATGAAGGCGAACGTGATCAGGAACTCTGTTGATTGCGTTTGTGTGAGCACCAGCACGAAGACAGCATGCACGAGACCGAGAAGTGCAATCAGCACGAGCACGATCGCCGGCACGTTGAAGACTGGTTCGCGGGGAGTGGTGGTCACACAGCTTTCCGAAATGGGCCGCGCCGGACATAGGCGCTTGTGTGCCTGTCGGCAAGCGAGCTTTCGGCGACTCTGCCAGCGCGACGTGACATTGCGCGCAGATGCGCAAAAAAAGCGGGAGGGCCGAAGCCCTCCCAGATGTGCCGCCGTTAGAGGGGCGCTCCGATCACAGGCGAACCTGTGATCGGAGCCGTCACGTCCCTCGCCTCCCCGGCGATCTCGCGCTTCGCGCTAGGAGCGTCAGCGCACGTGTGGATCGCCTCCGCAATACGGGACGTGCTGCATCCTGCCCAGCGCTACCGCTCCTTAACGCTAACCCGACGGCGCCGCCCCGCCCGAACACGCCGCCATCGAAGTCGGCACGCGCTCTGCTGATCAATCCGCATCACACCGCGCCAGGCGCCGCGCTGTCCCACGAGGAGACAGCAGCGGCCCAAAACGACGCGTGGGAGGGACAGGAAATCATGAAGCACGCGTCGAGCCGCGAACTGTTCGATTACTGGAACAAGCAGCGGGCGCTCCGTTGCGCGCCCGAGCGAAGTGACATCGAGCCCGGCGCGATCCGCCATATCCTCGCCGATACCTTCATTCTCGCCTATGACATGCGCAGCGGCCATCCGTTCCGAATTGCGGGAACGCGAGTCTGTGCAGCCTTTGGCCGCGAACTGAAGGGCGAGTCGTTCGCCGGCTTATGGGCGGCATCCAGCAAGACGCTCCTGCGCGATCTTCTGACCATCGTCGGCCAGGAATCGGTTGGCGTTGTTGCTGGCGTGTCCGGCGAGTGCGCTACGGGCGTACTCGATCTCGAACTGGTCCTGCTCCCGCTCAGCCATCGCGGTCGCACCGACGTCCGTGTGCTGGGGGCGCTGACTCCGGTCGAAACTCCCTACTGGCTCGGCACCTCGACGCTCAGTCCCCTCACGCTTGGACCGCTTCGCTATCTCACGCCCGAGCACACTATCCCCGTCATTCGGCATGCCATGCCCATAGCCCCGGCCGGCCGTGCTCGGAGAGGTTTCGTGGTCTACGATGGCGGACAGTCCTGACGGCAAAGTCAATTCGCTGTTGCCGGCCCTAACGCGCCGTTAACAGAAGCTGCCTAGGCTGCCATCGACGATTGCGATCGACGTGCAGCATGGCATTGGCGCAGACAAAACCTCTGATTTTGCCCTTGAGCGAGGAACGCCGCCGGTTCCAGCGCGTATCGGTGAACCTGCTCGGCCGCTATATGCTGGCGAACCGCCAGGAGTACCCTTGCCAGGTCACCAACATGTCGCCCGGCGGCATGGCGATGATCGCACCGGTCTCCGGCCATTCTGGCGAACGCGTGATCGCCTACGTGGATCATGTCGGCCGCCTCGAAGGGGTGATCGCACGTCAGTTCCAGAACGGCTTCGCGATGACGATTGGCGCGACGCCGCGCAAGCGCGACAAACTCGCCGCCCAGCTCACCTGGCTCGCAAACCGCCACATCCTCGGCCTGCCGGAAGATCGTCGGCACGGCCGCGTGACGCCGCGCAACCCGGCGGCCCGCTTGATCCTCCCGAATGGTGTCAACGTGGCGGTGCGCCTTATTGATATTTCGGAATCGGGCGCTGCCGTCGCAAGCCAACACCGCCCCGACATCGGTTCGCCAGTCACCCTTGGCAAGACCCCTGGCCGGGTCGTGCGACACCTGGAAGACGGCTTCGCGGTCGAGTTCATCCGGCTGCAGCATCCGGACTTTCTGGAAGAGAACGTGACCGGCGGGTAAACGTCCCGGCACGCCCCGCCTGAGCTGCTCGCCCCTCCTGCACACCCACGAAACCGCATCGCTACCCGTGCCAGCGCGCGGATGTGGTTAAGCGCGGCCGCCGCCAACGCGAATAGATCCGCAAATGCCGGCTCGGCGCGGTTAATCGCGCGCATTTGAATTAAATTCAAAAGTGTCGCATTTTACTCAATCTTGTCTCAAGTTTTTACAGTATTCGTGAACGTATTTACTAGCGTTCTATTCAAAACGACTTGGCGAACTTAGCGTGGATTCAAACCGTTTGTGGGAATTATGGCCCCGTCAACAGGGAAGGGGCTCGGGGATGTCTATCAGGACGAGGGGGCGGTTCGGCGCTGTCACTGCCGCAGCGGCGGTGCTGGCCGTGGTGCTGGCTTTGCCAGCGCCGGGCGCGGCGGGCGAGCGCGCGTTGTATGTGAGCACGGGCGGTGGCGCACGGCCGCCGATCGGATGGCTCGAATTCTGTACCGAGCACGCCGGCGAGTGCGAGGTCCCGCGGCTCGAGGCCCGCGATATCGTCATCTCGCAGAAGGCCTGGAAGGATCTCGTGCGCATCAATCGGTGGGTCAATGATCACGTCAGGCCGATGACCGATCTGGAGCATTGGGGCGTGGTCGAGCGCTGGAGCTACCCCGACGACGGCTACGGCGACTGCGAGGACTACGTCCTGCTGAAACGCAAGATGCTGGTTCAGGCCGGCTGGCCGCGACAGGCGTTGCTCATCACTGTCGTACGCGACCGCAAGGGCGAGGGTCATGCGGTGCTGACGGTCAAGACCGACAAGGGCGAATTCATTCTCGACAACCAGAACGAGGAAATCCTGCTCTGGTCCGAAACCAACTACCGCTACGTGAAGCGGCAATCGCAGACCGATCCAAACGTTTGGGTCGCGCTCGGCGACCAGAGACCCGCTGTCTCCACCGCCACGTCGCGCTGAACGAATTTAAGGAGCTACGCGACCCGGTCACGTCCCCACCCCTCCCCGTCCCCAGACCGGGTTCGCGCGCGGCCGCCCCTCCCCCCGGGGGCGGCCGCAACCTTTTGATTCGCCGGAACCCGCATCTTCATTGGGCTTCTGACGATCCCCAGTGACGGCTCGATACGCAACGAAGCGGGAACACGCCTGAAGACGCGGAAAAACCGTGGACTACGTTCCGGCAGCGGAAAAACAGAAAATCGCGCAAAAATGGGAATGCCCGACCGTGCCATGGCGACGGCAACGCGGGCATGAGCTGGGGCATCGTTTAGTGAGCCGCGAGCCAGATCATGTAGCAGAGATAGAACAGGCCGCCGACGACGCCGACGCCAACGAGCGCAATCACCGACTCCAAAAAATCCAATTTCATATCCACCCACCCCGTCAGCCGTGCACGGAAGAAGTCAACTGTGCCAAGTGAAACAGTTGAGAAGCGCGTCGGCAAGGACGGCAAGGCCTAAGCGGAAGGACAAGGCCGCTGACATGGCGGGCAAAGAGATTGACCGCATGGGGGACGAGACGACCAACGACGCACAGCGGGCGGGCCGCAAGCGTCGGTTGTTAAGAGGGCCAAAAGAATTCCATGATCTTCGTCGCGATATTCCTCCGAGAACGGATTAATGGGCAACAAGCGCGGTGACCATGCTAGAAAACATTCCTTGGCCAACGATTTTGACGAGCATTATTGTAGCCGCCTGTTCCGTGCTGGCCACTATTTGGTACAACAGATGGGCTGAGGTTAAGCGTGTCCGCCTCGATTGTTTTCGGCAGATGTGCCGACACAATGTTGACGATCCTGAATTCCTAAAGGCCTTCAATGAAGCCCCAGTACTATTTTCTGCAAGCCCTATAGTAGTCGCGGCTCATCAACGGGCGTTGGAAAAGTGCCTCACGACCAGGAGCGTTATCAATGACGAAATGGTCGCCTTTCTAAGGACCGTCGCAGAAGACTTGAAGATCAAGGGAGTGAGTGAGCAACAGCTCAAAAGCCGATTTGGTCGGAGCAGGGCTCGGAACGGTTGATCCTATTGACATGTTTTACCAAGGGATAATATCGCGATGGCAGTTCACCGGTTTCGCATCTCTTCCTACCAAGTATGAGACCAGTAGGTCACGGCCATGCTATTCGGAAATAGCGCACGAGCTTGTTCCAGCGAAAACGCAGTTTGATTTTCAAGAACATGTTGACGAAACATCTGATGGATCTGGTCATGCCAGTTTAGCGGATACCAGAGGTGCCCCGGAAGAACTTCCAACTCGGCAAAGGAGATTTGCTTCACATCCAGTCCTTTTTCGTCAATGAAATTTTTTACGTTCGATTTGAAAATATCCAAATTGGAATAGTCTACGACAGTCCGCTTAAGGACAATTGGCCCCGTTACATGTTCGGGATTACAATCTATGTTCGGGTCGCGACCCATCTCATTCCAAGCCAACTCAATGTTTCGCAAATAGCCCAACCAGAAACCTTCATGTATAGGCGAAGCCATCATCGCATTGGGAATGTTCTGCGGCATAGACGAGTCAGTGCCCATGCTCCCCAGAAAGATTCTATTGGAAGAAAAGATAGGCTCGAAGGACCGCAAACATTGAAAGTCGAGATCGGCATACAAGCCGCCGTCAAAAAACATGTAAAGCGACCTCACAAAGTCAGCCCGAAATATTTCCTTGGGAAATGAATTATACAAGCCGCTCAGGGACGGAGCTAATTGCCGTACCAGATTGCCATTATCATTGTCGTCGTAAAATTTGTTTTCGATACCTGGGTTGCATTGAAAAAAAGACTCTCGCCAATTACTGAACCGCTGTTCGAGTGCAGCCTTAGATTTCCACGTCTGATGAAGCTTGTATGGAATCGGAAGGGCACTCATGCAACTAGTCAAATCTATGCCGGTTCTCGTCTCTCTCGGCGTTTCGTTGGAAAACCTACCACCAGTGTCGAATAGGCCTCAAGCCAACACCGCATAAAGCCGACAGTTCGCGCCTACTGAATATGACGATTCGACCTCGCCGCTAACGCCTACCGCGATGTTGGTTGCCCCGCACCTTCACGCAGCAGTTCTGCCATTCCGCTGGCGGGTGGTTTTAGCTTTGGCGTCGGGGGTGGCCTGATTTGGTTGAGCGAGGAGGAGGTTGCGGAGCTCTTCTCGCGCCACCAATCCTTCACCGCATCGGCGCGACGATGAATTGCGCCGGAGGGTCCACGCCCCGCGGGCGGCCGCAACCTTTTTTGAACGGGCGACAGCGCCCGTCATTCTCATTTTTGTTTGGGATCGGATGCCGCGATGGCCTTGTCGGTGGCGATGATGTAGGCGGTCTGATGATCGTCGAACTCGATCTTGTACCAGGGCCCAAATCCATCCTCGCCGCGCGGGATGACCTCGAGGACCGTGAATCGCCCGGAAGGTCTTTGCTTGCACGTCATCATTGCCAGACGCGTTGTCGGGCAGACGAACGGGGCCGGTGCAGAGCGGTTATCTATCCATTTGGCGGTCCCGATATCGGCCTTGAAGGCGCTCATCGGATCGGTCGCACAGGCGGTTGCGGCGAGCGCCAGGGATGCGATCACAACCCTGCTGAGCTTCGCCTGTTGCCCTGATAGCTGGGGAAATCCGATGTTCGGCATCGTCTCGGCCACCGCTTGGACGTATGAGGACTCGCGTCACAATCTACAATGTCGCTGCCCGGTCCAACAGTCCGTTGTCGCCCAATTTGGAAGCCGGCGAAGAGGTGCTCTGCACGTCGTCAGACGACGCTATCAGAGGGCCTTGGGCAGACTGCATTGAGACGATCGAACTGTAACGAGGGAGATAAGACCATGAAACGAGCGCTATGGATTTTGACGCTGATGTCCGCCGTCGCGACCGGTTTGGTGCCGGCCGCGGTCGCACAAGAGACGCCGTCCACACCGGGTGCCAAAGTGAGCTTCGCCAACATCAAGAACGGTGACAGCGTCACCAGTCCGTTCAAGGTTGAGTTCGCCCTCACCGGAATGACCGTGGCGCGAGCGGGCGCCAATGACCCCGGCACCGGGCACCATCATCTTCTGATCGACACTACGCTTGCACCTGGCGACTACGGCAAGCCAGTGCCGGCAACCGCACAGCACATGCACTTCGGCGCCGCACAGACCGAAACGACACTAACGCTGCCGGCGGGCCAGCACACGCTGCAACTCGTGCTGGGCGACGGCAGTCATTTTCCGCACAATCCCCCGGTAATGTCCGAGGTGATCGCAATTACGGTGAAATAAAAGGCGGGCCATTCCAGGCATCGTTTGCATGGCGGCTGAGGCCCATCAGGAGACACGCCGTCACTTCTCCGAAAAGGAGATTATTGATCTGACTGCGGCGGCGATGGCGATCAATAGCTGGAACCGGGCTGCCATATCGCGTTCCGAGCGACGCCGCAACTCACGCAAGCGAAGATCGCCGCGTAAGCTCAGGACACGCGCCTGAGGCCCTTGGCGTAGCGTTGCCAACGTTTCACATAGATCTCGGCGCCATGCGCAATCATGGCGCGCGCCGTCTCGTCGAGGGTGCGGATTGCGCGTGCCGGCGCGCCGACGATGAGCGAATTGTCGGGAAATTCCTTGCCCTCGGTGACGAGCGCGCCGGCGCCCACCAGACAGTTCGTCCCGATCCGGGCGCCATTGAGCACAATAGCGCCCATGCCGACGAGGCTATTGTCGCCAATTGTGCAGCCGTGCAGCACCACATTGTGACCGATCACGCAGTCATGGCCAATGTTAATCGGAAATCCAGGGTCGGTGTGCAGCGTCGCGTTGTCCTGTATTTGAGAGCGCGTTCCGATCTGGATCCATTCGTTGTCGCCGCGCAGCACCGAGCCGAACCAGACGCTCGCATCACTGAGGAGGCGCACCCGTCCGATCAGCGTCGCCGTCTCAGCCACCCAGTAGCAGCCGTCATCCGGGAATTGCGGCCGCTCGCCGTCGAGCTCGAAGATCGCCATGCGTGCGCACTCCTTCCAAACAGCATGATCCGTTAGGAACCGGCTTTACAAACAATCATGCTCGGACAGTGAGCGCGACCTTGCCATGAGGGGTGGACCTTGACGAGGTGCGAGGTCGAAAATGGTTTAGTGGTGCAACTGCGCGAACGCCATCAGCACGACCGTGCCGGACATCATGCTCCAGAATCCGGCAACAATGGTCGCCGCCATGACCGAACGGAAGCGCCGCCCTTCGATCCGCCGGGCACGGATGCTGTTGCGCATGATGATGAAGGGCGCGGCGAAGGCCAGGAAAGGCACTGCGGCGAAACTCGACGGTCGCGGGCCACGCTCCAACAGCCGGAAGCTTGCGGGGCGGCGGGTGGCGGCTTGGTAGCCACTCGCCAGCATACCGGCAAGCGCAAAGCCGATCGCGATCGCAAAGAAGGATTGAACCTGCTCCGGTGTCATGGCGCCCCGCCAGTTGATGCAAGGGCTGGATCAATCGCAGAGCGCGCTGGCCGACGCCACAACATCCTTAATTAATCGTTAATCTCGGCCGCGCCGGGAAACCATGCGCCGCCCTCGTCCCGTGCGATACTCACCTTGATTCGGCGAGACACACCCGCGGCACGCCATGGCGACAACTCAGGCCAGCGAAGGCCTTCGGCAAGGCCGCAACGGAGCAGCACGCGGCGTGCGCGCAGGGATGCCGCTCGGCTTTTTCCTCGTTCTGTCGACGCTGGTCATCGGCGCGGGCTGTTTCATCGCCTATGTCTTGTGGCCGCGCTGGCCAGCGCCGCCGATCGGCCCGGACGCGCCTTCCTTACCGATCACAGTTGCCGGTGTCCCCTTCAACGTGCCGCCAGCCGCGGTGCGGGTGAAAGTGCAGCGCCGCGCCGGCGCACATGAGCGCGTTGATCTCGCTTTCCTGTGGCCATCGCTGGCACCTCCGGATCCAGGGGAAAAAACGCGCCCGCCAACGAGCGACGCACCGCCCACCCGACCGATCGAGCGCGTGTTCGTGACGATCGCGGCCGCCGGCGACGCCCTCGCGCCGGAGGAGCGCATTAGGAGCATCTATCCGCGTTATGCCGCCGGCGAACCGGCGGCCGGGCCGGCAGGACTTGCCGTGCTGGCATTCCGCGAGGGAACGCCCTACCAAAGCGAAGATCTGATCTACGACGGACAGCGGCCTGAAAATTTTCTGGTGCGCTGCACGCGCAACGGCGCGGGACCCACCCCCGGCATCTGCCTCTTCGCACGCCGCATCGAGACCGCCGATCTCGTCGTGCGCTTCCCGCGCGATTGGCTCGACGACTGGCGTACGATCAAGGACACCATCGAGCGGCTGATCGCGGGCCTGCGTCCGCACCCGCGCTGACGGGTCAGCTCAGCGGCGTATCCTCAAGGTCGAGATCGAGGATCGCCATCTCGAAATAGCATGAGCGCGCCTCTTTTTCGTCGAAGAACAGGACGCCGATATATTCCTCGCCGATATAGACCTCGGCGGAGTCCTTCTTGCGCGGTCGCGCCACCACACGAATGCGGTCGCTGTCGAATCTGCGGCGCAGATAGGCCTCGAACGTCCTCAGATTCTTGAGGTCGGCCGACTCTCCAAGCAAGATCTTGACCTCGAGATTGTAGGAGCGCTCGCCGTCCTCGTCGTCCACCGTGAGTGTCCCGACGCGCTCCTCACCGATATCGACGTCCGCGCCCTCGCTCTTTCCAGCCTTCGGCACCACGCGGATGCGCGAATTGTCGAACAGCTTCTTGAGGTACGCGTCGAGCTTCCTGACTTCGGTGACGTCCACGTGCGCTCCGTCGTTTAGAGTCCGATCCGCACCGGATCAAACCTCAACTGATCGAGGATGATCCTTTCAAGAGCCGGCTCCATTTTTGGGATCATGCTCTAGAAATCCATGGGATGGAACAACTGATCCATGGCGCGCGAAGGCTCGAGACATCCGGCTTCGCCTATGACCTTTGCGGGCACGCCCGCGACCGTCGTGTTGTGCGGCACCGGCTTGAGCACCACCGAGCCGGCGGCGACGCGCGCGCAATGTCCAATCTCAATATTGCCGATGATCTTGGCGCCGGCCCCGAGCATCACTCCGCGCCGAATCTTCGGATGGCGGTCGCCCTCCGCCTTCCCAGTGCCACCGAGCGTAACGTCGTGCAGGATCGAAACCTCGTCTTCAATCACCGCCGTCTCACCGACCACAAGGCCGGTGGCATGGTCCAGGAAGATGGCGCGTCCCACCGGCGCCGCCGGATGGATGTCGGTCTGGAACACCGCCGACGAGCGACTTTGCAGATAATAGGCGAAATCCTTGCGATTTCTCCCCCACAACCAATGCGCCAGGCGATGGGTCTGAATTGCGTGGAACCCCTTATAGTAAAGCACCGGCTCGATGAAACGATCGGTCGCGGGGTCGCGATCCATGGTTGCCAGGATGTCGGCTCGAAACGCCATCCCGATCGCAGGCTCAGCGCTGAGCGCCTCGCTGTAGACCTGCCGGATGAGCTCAGCCGAAACCTCCGCATGGTCGAGCCGCTCGGTGACGCGATGAACCACTGCCGCTTCGAGCGTGTCATGATGAAGGATGGTCGAATAAATAAAGGTCGCCAGTTCCGGCTCACGGCGCACCACCTCCTCGGCCTCGCTTCGAATGCGCGCCCAGACCGGATCAACCTTTTCGAGCGCACCCGCGACCTTCACATGACGCTGCGCCATCATCATTCTCCGCAAGTCAACACTAAACGCGACCTGGGTTCTAGCATAGGCCGCCTCGGGAAGGACCATATAGGCGCAAAATGAAGGTTTTTCAACGATTTGCCGACCTCACGGCCTTGCCGTCAGGAACGCCAGGACACCGGCTTTGAAGACCTTGTCGCCGACCGCGAGCATGTGGTCGCGATCGAGAATATCGAGGGCCTGGGCGCCTGGGATCAGCGCGGCGAGTTCCTGCGCGGATCCCGCGACGAAGTCCCTGGTGCCGACCGCAATCAGGACAGGCGCCCGGATGCGCGCAACCTCCGTGGGAGAGATGGTCTGGCGCGAGCCGCGGATGCAGGCAGCAAGCGCCTTGCGGTCAGAGCGCGTCTGATCGGCAAAGGCGCGGAACATGCGGCCGAAGGCGTCATCGACGTCGTCGAGCGTCGGGGCCTCCATGGCATCGGCAATATTCGGCGGCAATCCGACGCCCTCGACCAGACGTATCCCAAGCCCACCGAAGATGGCGCTGCGCACCCGTGTGGGATGTGCCAACGCGAGGAACGCTGTGATACGCGCGCCCATGGAGTAGCCCATGACGTCCGCGCGATCGAGCGCGAGGTGATCGAGCAGTGCGCGCACATCCTCGGCCATCAGATTGGTGTGATAGGCGGCTGGATCGTACAGCTTGCTGGATGCGCCGTGACCACGGTTGTCGAGCGCAAGCACACGACGGCCCGCCTTGGTGAGCGTGGCGATCCAGCCCGGATTGACCCAGTTCACGGTCGCCGTCGAAGCAAAGCCGTGCACCAGCACGATCGGCTCGCCCTTCCCCTCGTCGAGATACGCGATCTCGACATTCTCGTGCCGAAATGTCTGCATGGAATTCACAATCCTATTCAAAGACAGTACGACAGAAACAAACACATCCTGGGGCTGTTAATCGGCTGGTGAAATCACGCAGGTGGGCCCGCCCGCACCTGCTATCGGGATTGTAGACGCGGCCTGAATGACCCCCAGGCGATCAGGCCGGCTGCGCGGCCGTCATTGCCGCAAAGCGATGAAAGGCCCTTGAGCGGCGGGCCTTCTTGCGCAGCACGTAGCGCTCGGTGGTGCGCTCTGCGGCACGTTTGCAGGATGAACAGAAGCCGAACACCGCCAGGAGCGCGGCCAGCATCCAGCTGAACAGGTTGAATGCGCTCATCGTCAGCAGTATCGCGGCGCGGCCGCCAAGCTTGAGCACCGCGCGGGTCTTGCCGCCGTATTTCTCCGCAATCTTCGCGACACGCGATATTTCACGCGGGCTTTCGGCAAGCTTGAGACCATCGAGAGCCGCCTGCGTGCCGGCCTTGCTCTGGACTCGGCCGACGTTGCCCGCGAGGTGTACGAGGTCCTGCGCCTTCTCGGCCTTCACCGCCGCACGGGCGGCACGTACGGCAACGGCCGGTTCCGTAATCGACGCGCTACCAACTGCACGCTTGAGCGCGGACCAGTCGACGACCTCGCGCACCGAGCGGCCGACCCATTCGGCCATGCGAGCCGACAGGCGGCCGGTCTTGCGCGCCGCCTTCACCAAGGTCACCCCAATCCGTGCCGGAGCGGCGGCGCCGACGGTCGCATAGGTGCCGGCTGTAATGGCAAGACCGACACAGGCGAGGCCGAGTATCAATTCATCGGCCGTCTCGCCCATGGCAAGACGCTTCCCTTCGCGGGCGGCATCGCGGATGTCGCCGAACACGAACAGATCACCGAGCGCCGTGCCGGCGAGTCCCACCATATCCTCGGGCTCGCCGGTGATCAGGCCGCGACCAAAGCTGCCGGCGGCGCGGGCGGCAGTCGCCGAGGTTGAGTTTGCTTCCTCCACCCTCGCCACCAGCGCGGGATCGACGGGCACCTTGCGATCGCGCGCAAGGTCGAGGAAGCTTTGGGCGAGATCGATGTCGTTGGCCTTGAGCGCATCCTCGATTTCGCGGTGCGCAACGGCGGCGTTGAAGGCGCGGTTGAGCATGTGCTCGGCGAGCTTCTCCGGGTCGTCCTGCGCCATCAGGAGAGAGCTCGCCTCGAAGCCGCGCGGCACCACAGTCAGCACCGCCAACGCGCAGGCGAATGCCAAACCAAGTGGCAATGCGATGCGCGATCCGGTCATTAAGGTCCCTCCTGCAACTCGGCCTAGAAGTGGTACGGCCCGATTGCGCCAGCAAGATGCCCAGCCGGGCAAACTGGCCGATTCGCAAAGAGACAACGCGGCCGCACCCCGACCGGTTCGGGAAATCTCTTGTGCCACGGCGGATTGCGCACGTTTACCCTAGGAATCGTTAATCCCGCTGGCTAAGGTGCCGCGCGTTTGGCGGGCGGCACAGCATCCTCAATCCGGCCCAACTCCGGCAGCGCGCAGTGAGACGGAACCGATCTGAGAAACATCATGGCGGAAACCATCGTTCCTCATTTTCACAATGCGCCCGGTGTGCCGGTTATTGAAATCGGCGCGCACGAGTTCATGTGTGTCGGCGACAGGCCTCCATTCGACCACCCCCACGTGTTCCTCGACATGGGCGACGCCGACGAGATCATCTGTCCCTATTGCTCCACCCTCTATCGCCACGACCCCGCCCTCAACGCTCACACGGCGCGGCCGGCGGAGTGCGCCCTGACCACCGAGACCACAGCTTGACGGCGGCTGGCGCAGAGCGACGGGCCTAAGACACACGCCGGAGACACGGACATTGGCCCCCTCGCGCCCCGTCGTGATCGCCGGCGCTGGAATCGGGGGATTGACCGCAGCGCTTGCGCTGGCACAGCGCGGGTTGCGAGTCTCGCTGCTGGAGGCGGCAGAACGACTGGACGAGGTCGGCGCCGGCATTCAACTTTCTCCAAACGCCTCGCGCATTCTGATCGGGCTTGGACTAGGCGAGCGCCTCAAGCCGCATATCGTTGCACCCGACGCACTCCAGGTCATGAACGCACGCACCGGGCGGATTTTGGCTCGTGCGCGATTGGGTGCCGCCGCCGAAAAGCGCTTCGGCGCGCCCTATTGGGTCATCCACCGCGGCGATCTGCAGGCCGCTTTGCTGGCTGCCGTCCAGTTCATGCCCGAGATCACGCTTCAGCTCGGCGTCAAAGCGGACGAATACGCCGTGCACAGCAATGGGGTCACCGTTGCCGCCACCCGCCGAACGCAGCCCTTGGAGGAATACGGGGTTGCGCTGGTGGGCGCGGACGGATTGTGGTCGAAGCTGCGCCAGCGGCTCGGCCACAGAGTACAGCCACGCTTTGCACGCCATACCGCTTGGCGGACGCTCGTGCCGGCCGACGGACTGCCAGGGGAACTCCGCGCGCCCACGCTCAATCTCTGGCTCGGTCGGCACGCGCATGTTGTGCATTACCCCGTGCGGGGCGGAAAGCTCATCAACGTGGTCGCAGTCCTACGCGACGACTGGCATGACGCCGGCTGGACCGTTAAAGGCGAGCCGCAGGAGCTGCGTGCCAATTTTCCTCCCGGGATGTGGCAGGCGCCGGTCCGCGATCTGATCAGCGCATCAGACACGTGGCAGAAATGGGCGCTGCATGATGTCGCTCCGCTCGGGCAATGGGGCCGTGGACCGGTGACGCTGCTAGGCGACGCGGCGCACGCGATGCTGCCTTATCTGGCACAAGGCGCCGCCATGGCAATTGAGGACGCGGCTGTGCTGGCGCTTTGCCTCGAACGAACGCCCGACGACCCAGCGACCGCCATGCGCAGCTACGAGCGCCAACGCAGCACCCGCACAGCCCGCGCCCAACGCGCCGCACGGCGCAACGGCACTGTTTATCACATGGGCGGTGCCGAGGCGTTCCTGCGCACGCTCGCGCTTTTGGCCATGCGCGGACGGGGACTCATTCGTGGCTACAAATGGCTCTACGGCTGGAAGCCGGACTGACGCCTTACCGGGAGTCTGATTCAACTGCGTTGGGACAGACTCATCGCTTTTGTACCAGTTTGAGCATCATCTATCACGGTTCCGGCTTTGCGGGATCACGCCCTAACGCCTCACTCAGGACTTCGCGCAACACTTCAGCGTGGCTGAGCTTCAGCTCACGGGTCGCGGTAAGCAACGTCACCCTATGACCGCGCAACGACGCGCGGAGGTCCGCGAGACTGCTGCCATTGACTTTGAGCTCGGCAAGATAGCGCCGGCGGAATTCGGCGTAGCGGTCGGGGTCGTGTTGATACCACTGCCGCAGTTCGGTCGAGGGCGCGAGTTCACGCGGCCAGGCGTCGATCTTGAGTTTCGCCTTCGTCATTCCGCGCGGCCAGAGCCGATCGATCAGGACACGCAGACCATCGCTCGCGCCCGGCGCCTCATAGGCGCGCTTGATCGCAATCGAGGGCGACGCTCTTGTCGTGCGCGATGCAGGCTTCTTGCGCTTTGCAAGTTTTGCTTTTTTCATCATAACGTGCCGTGCGCACCCGTCGACGCAGCGCACGTGCGCTACGAGCATTCACTGGATCGCGCTGTTGCTGCGCCACGTCGTTGGCGGCGGCGGCGCAGCTGCAGGCGCTGCCGCAGACTGTGGCGTGCAATTCTTTTCCCGCGCGGTCGCGTCAATCGTCGCGATATCCTGGGTGACCGCAGCGTAATCAGCGCGGTAGGCGACCGCGCCGACCAACACCCCGCCCGCCTCCGCCTCGGCCTTGTCGATCAAGCCCTTCAGTCCCTTCTGGCGCGCGAGCGCAGCATTGCGCGTCCCGTCAAGCTGTTTGCAATTGTAATAGAGATACTTGCCCGGGTCGGCCAAAAGCAGGAAGGCGGTACCCTCAGGCGACGTGCACGCACATAAAATGAGGCAGAGCAGCGCTGGCGCACAATGGGCCCCCCGCCAAGTCCAGCCTCCAATGATACGCTTCGGCATAAGCTACAATGCAACCGCGATGTGGTGTTTCTGCACGCAAGCCGTAAATTTTCAGGTAATCGGCATTGCCGGAGAAATGCGCCGATATTGCGCCGCGTTTGAGGTGCACGGGTCCAGTCAGCGGCCAGAGACTGGACCGGACCGCTTCTCGGTGAGAACCAGATAGAGCGAACTGGTCACGATCAGCGCCATGCCGGCGAGGCTCCACAGTCCTGGCAGTTCGCCAAACAGCAGATAGCCGAGCACCGCCGAATAGACGATGCGTGAATAGTCGAGCGGCACCAGCACGGTTGCGTCGGCCTGTGAGATTCCTACCGTCATCAGCGTCTGGCCTGAAATACCGAGGAAGCCGATGAGGATGAGGAAGGCCAGTTCCGTCAAGCTTGGCGTGACCCAGAGGATGGCAGCGGGAATGAAAGCGAACACCGCGTTCCAGAACGCGTAGTAGAACATGATGACGCGCGTCGGCTCAGTTTGCGCAAGGCGCTTGATCCATATCAGAACGAGTCCACCTGTCAGCGCGCCCGCAGCGCCAATGAATGCGCCAGGGTCGAAGCCCACCGTGAACGGGCGCGCATAGAGAAGGATACCCAGGAAGCCGATGATGGTGACGCTGGTCCGGCGCCAGCCGGCGACCTCGCCAAGGAAGATCAGCGCCAAAGGAATCATGAACAACGGCCGCGAGAATTGAAGGGCCATCGCGTCCGCCAGCAGCAGATGGGTGAGCGTCCAGAAGAAGCAGGCATTGCCGATCGCGCCGGTCGCCCCGCGCAGAAGGTGCATGAGGGGTCGTTTGGTTCGAAATGGCTCCATTGGATCGCGGGCGAACAACGGCAGCACAAACAGCAGGCCGATGAACGAGCGAAAGAACAGGATCTCCATCGCCGGCAGGCGCGAGCCGAGGTACTTCACCAACGTCGCCATCACGACGAGGGTGGCCGAACCCAACGAGAACAGGAGAACGCCACGCCTGACGGCATCCATCGCCTCCCAGCGCGCCGTGGCGCGCGCGTGGTGTTTCGCGAGTGGGTTTCGGGCGGATAGCGTTGGGGATTCGGTGCTGGAGCCCCGTTCTTTGTTCTGTTCCTGCATCATCCGCAGCCTAGAGGCTTCGCGTCGGCGGCACATCTGCTTTTATTGCAGGGTGCCGACGAGGGCCGCTGCTGCCTGGATCAGGAAACGCCACGGCCAAACAGCAAAGAGCCCGGCTGGACCGGGCTCTTTGCGACAGCAAGTCTATGATCACTTATTCCTGTTGGTGCGAGTTGACGCGGCCAGCCGGATCGGACCACGCCGGCTCATTGCCTTCATTGGCGGTGCCATCAAAGGTTTGCCGGTCGCCCCAACCCTGGCCGACCGTACCCGGTCCCACATACCAGTATGGATCAGTGGGCGGCGCGGCTGGGTGCAGCATCGTGCCTGGTTGGCGTTCGAGTTCCGGGTTATCGGCCCGGCCGCTGTACTGGGCGCTGGCGCCGCCAGCGAAAGCCATCATCGCGGTGGCTGCGACAGCCGTAAGAATCACTCGTCTCATCGGATTTCACTCCTGATTTCATCTTCTGACCTTGTTAACGCAGACGCGACCTGGGTCGTTCCGCGGCATGGGGAGGGTCGTGGAAGCAGGAGGGCGAGAAATCCGGCAGATTCAGCTTCGTGCAGTCCGCCCTCTCGAAGGCGGGAAAACGGCGTTCGGTGCGGCGGTCGCAACCTGGAGAACGGGGTGCTGGTTCGGACGGGTGGCACTGAGCTGGCGCCTGTCACATTCAACGGGCGGCGCAGATCATTTGAACCTCAGGGTCCGCCTTTTCGACAAATAGAAACCGGGTCTCAGGGGCACTGAGGGCCACGGAAGGACAACACACATGCGCTTGGTGTTTGAGGCCTTTGATGGCAGAAAACGCACTTCCCGAACAATCTTGGATAAGGACACCGGACACCCGGTGGGGTGCATCCGGACCAATGGCAATGGAAGCGGCGGGATCGATATCTCCCTATTCGGTGGCAAATATCGAGGCTCTTTTAAAAGCAACGCGGAAGTTTGCGCCTTCATAAAGGGCATCGAAGTGGTTCTAAATCACATGACCTACATGCCCAATCTGGACGCTGCTTCGGAAGCCGCCTGAGAGGCCGCACCTGCCGTGCATCTGCGCATGCTGGTGCGGACGGTGGGACTTGAACCCACACGGGGTTTCCCCCAAGGGATTTTAAGTCCCTTGCGTCTACCGTTTCGCCACGTCCGCGCGCGTCGCTTTTAGAGCATGTTCGTGGAGGGTGAGAAGGCCGGGCAGCGGGATTGGCTCGGACCTCCCCCGCACCGCGCAAGCGTGGCTGGGGTCAGTCGTTCAGCATCCGTCCCCAGACGCTTTCCCAGTCCTGACCGTTGGAGTCGGTGACGCGTCCGTCGCGCTCATAGAACTTGTTGGGGATCTGGAACATCGCCAGCGTCAACCCGCCTTCCGGCATCCAGGCGACGTGGCGGCTACCGGCCGGCCGCCAGACAAACTCGCCCGCTTTCACTTCGAGGCCGGCATCGGGACCTTCCCTATCGACCAGCCGGCCCTCGATTACGTAAGTCTGCTCAATCTTCACATGCTCGTGGTCTGGCAGCACTGCTCCCTTCGCGAATCGCATCAGTCCCGTCACCAGCCCGCTCTTGAGGTCGAACAGCAGTGTCTTGACCTCACAGCCGGGAAACCGCGTCTTCTGCCACTCCATCATGGCGGGGCGCACCACCTGCGAGTGCAGCTCTTGCGTTGGTGTGACGGCGTCCATGAAAGCCTCCGTCCAGTTCGTTGACCGAATGATAGCCGATTGCGGCCGCGCGTGCCGCTACAATCCGACTTCCTTGATCGGCGGCTGGAACGCAAGGCCGGTATCCCATGGAAAGAATATCCAGGTGTCCTGGGAGACCTCGGTGATGAAGGTATCGACCATGGGACGACCCAGCGGCTTGGCATAGACCGCGGCGAAATGCGCTTCCGGCAGTAGCGCGCGTACTAGCTTTGCAGTCTTGCCGGTATCGACCAGATCATCGACCACCAGCACGCCTTTGCCGCGCCCGCCGTCGACGGTGGTGATTTCTGCGGCGATATTCTTCAGGATGCGCAGCTCGCCCTGGGTCGTGTGATCGTAGCTGGCCACGCACACGGTCTCAACGACCCGGATGCCAAGCTCCCGCGCCACGATCGCCGCCGGCACCATGCCGCCGCGGGTGATGCACACCAGCGCGCCGAATGGCCCCGCCTCAGCAAGGCGCCAGGCGAGCGCGCGGGCGTCGCGATGAAATTGGTCCCACGATACGGGAAACGGCTTTCGTGCCTGCACCGAGTCGTCCGTCATCAGGCAGCGGGCCGGCGCAGATCGAGCACGAAATCGAACCGCGCCGCCATCGCCTCACCCCGGTCGTCGACGCGCATGACCAGCTCGCGTCGGAACAGGCCATCACGGGCGTTGCGCGCTTCGTTGGGGAAATAGAGCTGCGTGGTCAGGAGCTGGCTGCCAGTCGATATCACCTTGACATGGTAGTGGCGGGTGCGGCCCGGATAGAGCGCCGGCACGATGGTGCGGAAACGGTAACGCCCTTCCGCATCAGTGAAGACGTGGCCGCGGTAGCGGAAGCCGCGGTTGTCGTATTCGCCTCTGTCGTCGGCATGCCACAGATCGACCAGGACGCGCGGCACCGGACTGCACGTGCGTGTGAGCACGAAGCCAGCGAGCTCCAGCACGCGCGCGCCTGTGCCTTTCTCGGCGAGGTCGTCTCGCTGCGGCGATTTCGGTTTATAGAACGGCCCCTCGTCCTGGCGCACGGTCGGTTCGTCGCCGTCGTGGCATTGCGGCGTCGGCGTAAGCTCCTGCGCCGATCCTGTTCCGGGAAAGCCAGCCACGCCAAGTCCGCCCGCAGCGAGCGCGGATTGCAGGATCAGGCGCCGGGATGGATCTACGGACATGCTCGGCCTCCTCGAGGGCTTTCAACTGCTCTGCGCATCCCTCACTCGCTGCAACATCTCCTCCACTGCGCGTTTGGCGGCAGCGAGCTTGCTCTCGTCGCGCCCGCGGATGACGACGTTGGTGTTGGGGCCGCGCTGCTCGTCGAAGAACGGATAGCTGCCGATGGCGACATCCGGATGCGCCTTGGCAATCTCGCCCAGGGGCGTGCCGATATCGCCCTCGCGCGCGTCGGCGCGCACGGTCTCGGACAGCATGCGTACCCCGGTCTTGAGCTTGGGCGCGACCTCATCGAGCATCACCTGCATGATCGAAGGCACGCCCGCCATCACGATAACGTTGCCAAGCCAAAAGCCGGGTGCGGCCGAGACCTTGTTGAGGACGAGGTCGGCGCCCTGCGGGATTCGCGTCATGCGCATGCGCGCCTCGTTGAGTTCGGCCCCCGTCTGCGCCAGCCGCTCCTTCATGATGGCGATGGCGCGCGGATCGTGATTGATCGCCACGCCGAAGGCCTTGGCGACACATTCAGCGGTGATGTCGTCGTGGGTGGGGCCGATGCCGCCGGTGGTGAAAACGTAGCCGTAGCGGTCGCGCAGCGCGTTGACCGCGGTCACGATCTCCGCCTCCTCGTCGCCGACGATGCGCACCTCTTTGAGGTCGATACCGATCCCGGTCAGATATTCGGCGATATATCCGATGTTCTTGTCCTTGGTACGGCCGGAGAGGATCTCGTCGCCGATCACGAGCAACGCGGCGGATACCAGGCCTTTCGGCGCAGAGGAATTCACGGGTGTCATGGCCTCCCAAGCCTAGAGAACCTTGTTCATACGGCCACCCTGCCATTGAGCATGAGCGGTCATCAAGTCACCACACACCGCAGTATGGCCGGTACCGGGGGCATTCACCAAGGGGTACCGCGGCCTTCCGCCCGGGTAACGTGGCTGGCTATGCCCGACCGGTTCCGCCAACGGCCGGAGCCGCGATGATCAAAAGGCGGCGCTCTGTCGTGCTGCCTTCCGCCGCAGCCGTGAAATCATGATCGCGTTCGGCCTATTGCGACGGTAAGATTGAGTAAATATCAGCGCCGCCGTGCGAGGTCCCAGCCGGGCGCCAGGGAGGATTGCCATGAGGAATCGGCCCCGATCGACCGTTATGCGGCTGCTGTGGGTGACGGCTGCCCTCGCACTCACCGTAAGCCCGGCGGCGGCGCAGAGTGGTGACATCGTCGACAAGCCGGTGATCATTTACGTCGCCGGCACGGCAGGCGGTGGCATCGATCTGTTTGCGCGCGTTATCGCGCGTCATATCGGCAGGCACATTCCAGGCAATCCGACCGTGACGGTGCAGGACATGCCCGGCGCTGGCGGCATTCGCGCCGCCAATTTTCTTGCCCAACAGGCACCCAAGGACGGTACCGCCATCACCACGTTTGCTGGCGGTCCAATTCTCGAGCCGCTCGTCGGTGCGCGAAAGACCGACTACAACAGCGCGCAATTCACCTGGATCGGTGCGCTGGCTAAGGACACCGGCCTGTGCGTCTCGTGGGGTGCGAGTCCGTTCAAGACCATCGAAGATGCCATGAAGCAGGAGATGGTCGTCGCCGGCACCGGAGCCGGCTCCGACACCGATACCTGGCCGGTGATCCTCAACGAGCTGATCGGCACCAAGTTCAAGCTGGTCACCGGATATCTGGGCACCAAGGAAACCGTCATGGCGGTCGAGCGCGGCGAGGCGCATGGTCGCTGCACCTTCAGCCTCTCTGCGCTCAAAACCTCAAAGCCCGACTGGCTGACCGACCACAAGATCAACATCCTGCTCCAGCTCGCGCTCGAGAGGGACAAGGAATTCCCCAACGTGCCGCTGATCTTCGACTATCTCAAGAAGCCCGAAGATCGCCAGCTGGTGGAACTGATGGTGGGCACCACCGCGATGGCGCGCCCCTTCGCCGGCCCGCCGGGCATGCCGCCAAACAGGGCGGCGCTGATGCGCCGGGCCTTTGACGCGACCACGAAGGATCCGGCTTTCCTCGGCGAGATCGCCAAGATCAACGCCGACGTCGACCCAAGCACTGGCGAGGACGTGCAGAAGCTGGTCGAGCGCCTCTACGAGACGCCTAAACCGGTGGTGGAACGGGTCAAGAAATACCTCAATCCCCCGAAGTGAAGATCGCATCGGCCGCGCCAGGAGGCAGGGCGCCTAAAACATAGGCAACAGACAGCCTTCGATAACCCCTCCGGCTGGAGGTCGACCTGCCCCTGGGTTGGCGCGCCGCTTGCAAGTAGAAGCGACAGGACAACGACTGTGACAGGCGTGCCGCCGGGCGAGCAATGGCAGCGTTCGACGAGATGAGGGGAAGCGACGGGACCGTTCGTCCCGCCTATAGCGAGCTCGAGCGCTGGCTCGCTGCTACGCCGCCTGACGTGCTCGACTATCGACGGCGTGAGGCGGAGCTCATTTTCCGCCGCATCGGCATCACCTTTGCGGTCTATGGCGAGGCGGAAGCACAGGAACGGCTCATCCCGTTTGACGTGCTGCCGCGCATCCTCGCCGCCGCCGAGTGGGACTTTCTGCGACGCGGCCTGGAGCAGCGCGTCAAGGCGCTGAACGCCTACATCAAGGATATCTACAACCGCCGCGAAATCCTGCGCGCAGGCATCGTGCCCGAAGATCTGGTGTTCCAGAACCCGGTGTTCCGGCCGGAGATGAATCGGCAGCAGGTTCCGCACGACATCTATGTGCACGTCGGCGGCATCGACATCGTGCGCGTCGATGCCGAGACCTTTTACGTGCTGGAAGACAATGCGCGCACTCCGTCGGGTGTCTCCTACATGCTGGAGAACCGCGAGATCATGCTGCGGCTTTTTCCTGAGCTCTTCGCACGCCACCGCATCGCGCCGGTTGAAGACTATCCCGACGAGCTCCTGGCCACACTGAAATCTGTTGCGCCATCGACGGCGAGCGCCGACCCGATCGTCGTCCTTCTCACACCCGGCGTCTACAACTCAGCCTATTACGAACACTCGTTCCTGGCCGACAAGCTCGGCATCGAGCTGGTCGAGGGCCGCGATCTGTTCATCAAGGAAGACGTCGTCTACATGCGCACAACGCAGGGGCCAAAGCGCGTCGACGTCATCTATCGCCGCATCGATGACGACTTCCTCGACCCGCTCGCGTTTAGGCCCGACTCCGGGCTCGGCGTCCCCGGCCTGATGTCCGCCTACCAGGCCGGCAACGTCACACTCGCCAACGCGGTCGGCACCGGTATCGCCGACGACAAGGCGGTTTACAGCTACATGCCGTTGATTATGAAATTCTATTTGGGTGAAGAGCCGCTTTTGAAGACGGTGCCAACCTGGCGCTGCCGTGAGGCGGAGCATCTCACCTACGTGCTCGACCATCTGGAAGAGTTGGTGGTGAAGGAGGTGCACGGCTCCGGTGGCTACGGCATGTTGATCGGGCCGAAAGCCGACCAGGCGACACTCGCCGCGTTCCGCGCCAAACTCAAGAGCTCGCCAAAGAACTTCATTGCGCAGCCGACGCTGGCGCTCTCGACCAGCCCAACCTGCGTCGCGGAAGGCGTCGCACCGCGCCACGTCGACCTGCGTCCCTTCGTACTCACCGGCCGAGACGGGGTCCGCATCGTGCCCGGTGGCCTGACCCGCGTCGCCCTGCAGAAGGGGTCACTGGTGGTCAATTCGAGTCAGGGCGGCGGCACCAAGGACACCTGGGTCTTGGACGGATAGCAATGCTTTCGCGCACTGCCGACAATCTCTACTGGCTGGCGCGCTACGTCGAGCGCGCGGAATACCTCGCACGCATCCTGGAGGTGACGCAGCGCTTGACCACGCTGCCGCTCGCTTATGTCGGCTCGACCAATGAATGGGAGTCCGCCGTCGCGACCGCCGGCTGCGCGCATGCCTTTGCGGCTGCCTACCCGGAAGCCAACGAGGAGACGGTGACAGACTTCCTGTGCTTCTCCACTGCCAATCCCTCTTCAATCCGCAGCTGTTTCGAGATCGCCCGCACCAATGCGCGCGCCGTGCGCACCGCACTGACGGTCGAGATGTGGGACGCCATCAACGGCACTTGGCTTGAGCTCAAGCGCTTCGGCAACGGACCCACCTCGCGCGAGGAATTCATGCGTTTCCTGCGCTGGGTGCAGGAGTCGTCGTTGCGGTACGACGGCTCGGCCTACCGCACCATGCTGCGCAACGACGCCTACTGGTTCTCCCGGCTGGGTGTGTACATCGAGCGCGCCGACAACACCGCGCGCATCCTCGACGTCAAATTTCATTTGCTGCTGCCGGCGAACGAGCGCGTCGGCGGGCCACTCGACTATTTTCAATGGGCGGCGATCCTGCGTTCGGTCTCGGCACTCACGGCCTACCACTGGGTGTATCGCGAAAGCGTCAAGCCTTGGCTCATCGCGGACCTGCTCATGCTCAAGGACGAGCTGCCGCGTTCGCTGGCAAGCTGCTACGGCAACCTGGTACAGAACCTCGATCTGATCGCGCGCGCCTATGGCCGGCAAGGACCAGCGCAACGTCAGGCGCGCGCGGTACGCACCCGGCTCGCGAACAGCCATATGGAGGAGATTTTCCAGCGCGGTCTGCACGAGTTCATCGCCGAATTCGTGATCGACAACAACAAGCTCGGCGCCGCAATCAGCGAGCAGTATCTGGTGTGAGATCAGGCCAACACCTTGATGGATGTATCGATCGCGACTCTGAGGGCGGCCTCGATCGCGCTTCCCTGATCCCGCAGATCCATGATCCTACGGACCGGTACGATCGCGCCCGTGAAACCTATGTTGTGCCAGTGGCCGATCGCTGGAAGCCTGGGCAGCGTCGCCACGTCGGGACCCGGATGGAGACTGACGTAGAAGTACGGCTCGTCGTAATAATGATCGCCCGGCGAGAAGCCCGCGCCCATGCGGCGCTCCTCCGCCCCGAACATCACCAGCGTGTCGAGATCGAAATGGTGTGGCCAGCAACGCACCGGCGAGGCCGCAAGCTTGCGCGCGAGCAGTTCCTGCCGCATCAAGCCCAGGACGGCATCGGCATTGGCGTAGAAGAGCGCAAGCTGCACAAGCGAGTCGGAGAGCCCGCGCGTCAGATAGCGAGCCCCACTCGCAATCGCATGCCCCGGCATCACATAGGGCCCGGGCGCATCAAGCGCGCTCGCATCCAAGCCTGTGCCGTCCAACTCGGCGCCGAGCCAGGCGCGCGCCTCCGCGTCGGTGCGGCCATTCAGGGCGAACCTCCGCGTGGGCTTGGCGCCGTAGGGATCCATGACCGCAAGCGTAAGATCGGTGAACTGCAATCCCACCCGCTCGCCGTTTTTCAGCGCATGGGTGGTGAGACCGCCCAACCTGTCGTCCCAGCCCAGGTTGGTATGGCCGTCGTTCGGCAGCACCGGGACGTAGGCGCGCGCCGCGCGCGCCAGCCATTGCGCGGCGTAGTGGGCTTGCAGCCTTGCCTCGCTCAGACGTCCGGAATCGAGTTGCGAGAGGCGGCGCCACTGCGGCGTATTCATTTTAAACCTGCTCGATGAAAAGACGGATTGAGAATCGACGACCGCCGGGATGAGTACAATGGGTGATCGGGTGAAACCAAGGCCGTGGCCATGTAGAATACCGGCGGCACGGCGTTCGTGGACGAACCCCGCTCCGTCTGGATAATTCCATGCGCATCCGCCTCACCCATTCGACCACCTATCATTACTCGACGCCCGCCTCGAGTGTGATCCAGATGCTGCGGCTCACGCCGCGCAACCACGAAGGCCAATACGTCGCCGACTGGCGCATCGATGTATCGGCGGATTGCCGGCTGGACCAGCACGAGGACGCCTTCGGCAACATCACCCACGCCTTTACCGCCGACGGCCCGCTCGGCGAGCTTACCGTGCTGGTCGAGGGCGAAGTGGAGACGCGCGACACCCAGGGCGTGGTGCGAAGCGCGGTGGAGCGTTTTCCGCCAAGCCTATACCTGCGCGAGACACCGCTCACGAAGGCGGACGAGGCTATCGCGGACTTCGCCGCTTCGATCAAGCGCGCAGCCGGGGATGATACGCTCAGGCTCATGCATCTGATGCTCGAGCGTCTGCATGCCACGATAACCTTCGACACTGCCCCAACCTATGCCGCCACCACCGCGGCCGAGGCGTTCGCGCTCAAGCGTGGCGTCTGCCAGGACCTGACCCAGATCTTCATTGCTGCCGTCCGCAGCCTCGGCACGCCGGCGCGTTATGTCGGCGGCTATTTTCACAGAAATGACGGCGTCATCGAGCAGGATGCGGGACACGCCTGGGCCGAGGCCCACGTGCCTGATCTCGGTTGGGTCGCCTTCGATGCGACCAATGGCATCTGCGCCACCGACGCGCATGTGCGGGTGGCGGTGGGGCTTGATTATCTCGGCGCCGCGCCGGTGCGCGGCACACACTACGGAGGCGCCGGCGAGGTGTTGGCAGTGAAGATCCTGGTAGACGAGGCCATGCAACAGACGCAGAATTGACGCATTGCGCCGCTGCGGGGACACTCGCTATAAGCGGATTTTCGAACCAGACCACACTGAAATTGTAGATATTTGCTGATGCCTTGATTCGACATGCTCTATGGGATTGCAGCAGGAATGATCTGGATTTCTGAACCACCACACTAGGGGGATTGTTCGACCACCATGACCTATTGCTGTGGGATCCTCGTCCGCGACGGGCTGGTGATGTTCGCCGACACGCGCACGAACGCCGGGGTCGACAACGTTTCGACTTTCCGCAAGCTTCACATCTTCACCCACCCGGGCGAGCGCATCATGGCAATCGCCACGGCCGGCAACCTCTCGATCAGCCAATCGGTCGTCAGCGTGCTGCGCGAGGGTTGGGAGAATCCCGACACCGGCGAAACCGAGACACTGATGAGCGCGCCGACCATGTTCCAGGCCGCGCAGCGCGTCGGTCATACCATCCGCAAGATCCACGAGGTGGAAGGCGACGCACTCGAGGCCGCCGACGTCAAGTTCGACGTGTCGTTCCTGCTCGGCGGTCAAATCAAGGGCGAGCGGCCACGGCTGTTCATGCTCTATTCCGCTGGCAACTTCATCGAGTGTACCCAGGACACGCCCTATTTGCAGATCGGCGAGCACAAATACGGCAAGCCAGTGCTCGATCGCGCCATCACGTACGACATCGACCTCTACGACGCGCTCAAGGTGGGCTTGGTTTCGGTTGACTCCACCATGCGCTCCAATCTGAGCGTGGGAATGCCGCTCGATGTCCTTATCGTCCGACGCAATGGCCATGACGCCGAATTGAATTACCGCATCGAGCCGGGCGAACCATACTTCCATGACCTGCGCGAACGTTGGTCGGCTGCCTTGCGCGCGGCACATGCCAGCATTCCACGACCGCCCTATGGGAATGAACGTGGTCGCTGAACCGGCACCTTCGCAATCGGAATGTCTTTCTTTACCCCGGGTTAACATCACCCGCTGAAAAGCGGTCTGATAGCAGCATGACCCAACATTCGCCGCCGCCGGCAAGTGAATTGCAAGCATTCGAACTTAAGGTCCCGGCACAAAAAGCCCTTGGGGAATGGACACTTGGCCACGACTCCGACGGATACCGGCGTTGCACGCAGACCGGTCGGATGGAGCCACGTACGCTTGAGCGTCGTGGTGCCAATCGGAATCATTGTGACCGTCGCCATTCTCTGCGTCGTGGTCGCAGTGCTGGGGTCCGCGCAACGCGCCGACCAAGTCGCGCTCAGCGCCGAACGGCAACTGTTCACGCGCGCACTCGTGAACCGCGGCTCATGGTCGTTGCGCAAACTCGAAACAATCGCCTCACCGCGGCTTGGCAGCGACGGCACCCCCGCCAATTTCGATTTCGAACAGATTCGCCGCCGCGTCGGCTTTTGGCTCAGCACGCTGCTGGATCATGACCTGTTGTTCGTCGCCGACTCGTTCGACCAGATGCTCAACGTTCCGCTCGATCCCGACACCGCAAAGCTGCAATGGTCGATCACCGAAATTCCCGAACTCGCCCCAACGCTCGACTATCTGCGCGGGCGCAGAAATGCTCCGCCGGACGGCGCTCTCACTCTGGGTGAGCCCGTACGTTCGAACGACCAGCACCGCATCGACCAGGTCGCGCTCCTGCAACCGCTATCGCATCGCCTCGCCATCGTGTCGGCAGTGGCCGCGCCTGGCAACGACAAGTCTCTTATCGTGATCGGCGTTGTCTTCATCAAAAACAGTTTCCTGGAAAACCTCGGCAGCCGACTGCAGTTGCGAAATCTTCGCCAGATTGACGCGCAGTCGCCCACCGCCGCCAGCGTCCGGCCCGACGAATACGTCTTCGACCTGCCGGGTGATCGTGGCCGTACCATCGCAAGCTTTGCCTGGCTGCCGAAACATCCGGGCGCCGAGATCGTCTCCAGCGTCGTCCCCTTCATTGCAATCGCGCTCGCGGGCTTCGCACTCCTTGCTGCTATCGTCCTCCATTACATGCGTCGCAGCGCGGCAACCATTGCGGCAGGCGAGTCGCGACTTCGCCACCTCGCACTGCACGACCCCCTTTGCGGGCTGCCAAACCGCATCTACTTCGGTGAGCGGCTCGAGACCATGATCAACGACGTGCGTAAGGGGGCGCCTCCGGCGGCGGTTTTCTACATCGATCTCGACCATTTCAAGGATGTGAACGACACGCTTGGTCATCCCATCGGCGACGAACTGATCCGTAACGTCACCCATCGACTTACGAACACGTTGCGGGCCGACGACATGGTCGCGCGGCTTGGCGGCGACGAGTTCGCCGTCGTTAGTTCGGCGGGCGGCGATCGTGCCACCATGCAGACGATCGCCAACCGGATCATCGCCGCGCTGTGTGCGCCCTATTCCATCAGCAACCAAACCATCGTTATTGGCGCCTCGATCGGCATCGCGACGATTCATGAGCACCTGAGCAATGCTTCCGACGTCATGCGGTATGCCGACATGGCGCTTTACCGCGCCAAGAACGAGGGTCGCAATCGCGCCTGTATATACGACGACGCCATGGACAGCGATCTTCTCAACCGCAAGCAGGTCGAGAACGAACTGCGCGCGGCCATCGACAACGACGAACTCGGCATCGCCTATCAACCCATCGTCAATGTCAGCGGAGAGACCGTGATCGGCGTCGAGGCGCTCTGTCGCTGGCGCCACCGGGAGCGCGGCGAAATCGCGCCCTCCGAATTTATTCCGATCGCAGAGAATAGCGGCCTCATCATCGCGCTCGGCGAACAGATGCTTCGTCGTGCCTGCCTCGAAGGCAAAGCTTGGCCGGGACTCACGGTGGCGGTCAACGTCTCGCCGCTCCAGTTTCGCCGCGCTGACTTCGTGGACGTGGTCGAGCGTATTCTGGCCGAGACCGAATTCGATCCCACGCGGCTCGAGCTCGAAGTCACCGAGAGCACGCTTCTTGGCAATGTCGACACCGCTGAGCTGGCGATGTTCCGGCTCAAGGCACTCGGCGTGCGGCTCGCGCTCGACGACTTCGGCACTGGTTATTCAAGCCTGCTCTATTTACGCCGCTTCCCCTTCGACAAGCTCAAGATCGACAAGAGTTTCGTGCACTCGATCGAGAAGGCGGCGGATGCCGCCGCGATTGTTCATGCGGTCGTGAGCCTCGGCCGCGGGCTCGGTATGAAAGTCACCGCGGAGGGTGTGGAGACGGCGGAACAGCACCTCTTCCTGCGCGCCGCCGGCGTGCACGCGATGCAGGGCTACCGCTTCGGAAGGCCAGGACCGTCTGCCGACATCACCGCCCGCTTGCACACGCCGGGCGCATTCCGGATCGGCGAGGACACCGGCAGCCTGGCGCTCGCCGGCTGACACGCAATTCCACCCCTATGCCCTTGCCATGTGCCGTGATAGCGCTTTTGCCGCTAACACGGAGAGTTTGCACATGGCAGCGTCCAGCAAGGTCGCCATCGTCACCGGCGCCGGCACCGGGATCGGCAAGGCCGTGGCCCTTGCGCTCATGGGAGAAGGCTATTCGGTGACACTTGCCGGGCGTCGTCGTGACAAGCTCGACGAGACCGCCGCCGCCGCCCGCGCCACCAACGGCAAAAGTCTGGTCGCGCCCACCGACGTCAGCGATCCAGCCGCCGTGAAGGCCTTGTTCGCGCAGACCAAGGACGCCTTCGGGCGCCTCGATGTCCTCTTCAACAATGCTGGCATCGGCGCGCCCGCGGTCCCGATGGAGGACTTGCCTCTCGAGGTCTGGAAGCAGGTGGTCGACACCAATCTGACCGGCTTATTCCTGTGCACGCAGGAAGCGATCCGCCTGATGAAGGCGCAGGACCCGCGCGGCGGCCGCATCATCAACAACGGCTCGATCTCGGCGCACACCCCACGCCCGCGCTCGGTCGCCTATACCGCGACCAAGCACGCGGTTACAGGACTCACCAAGCAGACCGCGCTCGACTGCCGCGGCTACGACATCTGCTGCGGCCAGATCGATATAGGCAATGCGGCGACGCCGTTGACCGAGCGCATGGTGCAGGGGCAGGGGGTGCTGCAACCCGATGGCAGCTCAATGGTCGAGGCACGCATGAATGCCGACGACGTCGGCCGCGCGGTGGTCTACATGGCAAATCTGCCGCTCGACACCAACGTTCTGTTCATGACCGTCATGGCGAACCTGATGCCGTTCGTCGGCAGGGGCTGACTGCAACGGGAGTTTCGACTCCCAGCTCATTGCAGATCGCCATCGCTCAATGAGGAATTGTTTCATTGCCTGTTTGACTGCCTCCCGAGGGGTGCTTATTCCAACGCCGTTATCCTGATCGAGCTGCCGGCTTTCACCTCGGCGAGTGCCTTCACGTCGCCGAGCGCCTTGGCGAAAATGTTGCAGGGGCTCGCCAGACGGGTTTCGTCTCCTTGCGAGATCGGCGTCTTTCCGAACCCGAGCGCGATGCAGTGTCCCTCCGGCCAGTACGCGACCTCGCCCGGCGTCACCACTGCGCGGGCGCCCTGCTCGCGCTTCAGCTTCACCGGCACCTCGAAATAGACCTCCTCACCCCAGGTCAACGCCGTGGCCGTCAGCGGCAGCGCCGCTGAAATCGCGCGTGCGGTCGGTGTGTCCAACAGCTCAGCGTCGAGCGTGAGCCTGCCGAAGTCGAACCGAATGCGCGACATGGCTTTTGCCCCTGTCATTGCCGGCGGGCTTGAGCTTAGTCAGAAATTGGGAGCCCGGCACCGGGGGGAGTGCCGGGCTCAACCGTAAAGCCGAGGCAGCAGGGGGTACGGGGGGCGTCGCTGCCTCGGTAAGCATTAGTCGCGGCGTGCGCGCTGTCGGTTCACGGGATTGCGTGATTTCACTCTGCCTTACTGATGCCACATCTGCCTTGCCGGCGTCACAATCGCCGCAGGACGCAAGCGCCCCGCCCGCCTACAATCCTTGCAGAATCGGGCTGGAATCATGCTGCAACTGCAATCGACGCTGGGCGTCTTCACGCTGCTCGCCATCGCCTGGCTTCTGAGCGAGAACCGTCGCGCGGTATCGCTTAGAAAAGTCGGCATCGGGCTTGCCGTCACTCTCGTCATCGCGCTTGTCTTGCTCAAGGTGCCGCAGGTCGGAAAAGCCTTCGGCGCGATCAACAACGCCGTCGATGCCGTTGCCGCCGCAACCCGCGCCGGCACCTCGTTTGTGTTCGGCTATCTCGGCGGCGGCCCCCTGCCCTACGAGTTGAAAGCGCCTGGCGCCGATTTCGTGCTGGCGCTGCAGGCGCTGCCGGTCGTTCTGGTGATGAGCGTGCTCACCACCCTGTTGTTTTACTGGCGCATCCTGCCGCCGATCGTGCACGGCTTTGCGTGGGTGCTCGAACGCACGCTTGGCGTCGGGGGCGCGGTCGGTCTCTCGACCGCCGCCAACATCTTCCTCGGCCAGGTTGAGTCACCGCTGTTCATCCGGCCCTATCTGGCCTGCCTCACCCGCAGCGAGCTGTTCATCGTGATGACCGGCGGCATGGCCGGTATCGCCGGAAGCGTTCTTGTCGTCTACGCCACCATGCTCGGGCCGGTCATCCCCAACGCCGCGGCGCATCTCGTCATCGCCTCCGTGCTCGGAGCGCCGGCGGCGATTCTCATCAGCCTGATCATGGTGCCGGAGACCAAGCCCGAACGCACCGGCGGACTTGACGTCGAGCTCGAACCTGTTGCGACCAGCACGATGGACGCCATCGTGAAGGGCACCGCGGCGGGGCTCGAGCTCCTGCTCAACATCTGCGCCATGCTGATCGTGCTGATCGCACTCGTCCACCTCGTCAACGCGATCCTAGGGGCGCTCCCGGACCTCGCCGGTGCGCCGGTCTCGATGCAGCGTCTGCTCGGCTACCTGATGGCCCCGGTGTGCTGGCTAATGGGCATTCCGTGGAGCGAGGCGCGCACCGCCGGCGGCCTGATGGGGATCAAAACTATCCTCAACGAGTTCATCGCCTACGCGGAACTTTCGAAGCTGCCCACGGACGCGCTCGATCCGCGCTCGTATCTGATCATGCTCTACGCCATGTGCGGCTTCGCCAATTTCGGCTCTCTTGGCATCATGATCGCCGGCCTCGGCACCATGGCTCCCGAGCGGCGCGACGACATCATGTCGCTCGGCCTCAAATCGATCGTGTCGGGCACGCTCGCAACCTGCCTGATCGGCGCGATCGTCGGAATATTGAGCTGAGATCCTAAGCGGTGACCTTGATAAATTGCAGGCCGACCTCAGTGTCGGAGCGCCACGCTACCCGGCAGTTCCGGCGCACTTTCCCGTTTGGCGACAGCACCAAACCGATCGAGTCAGGCAATTCGCGCGGATCGGTAAAGACGACCACGCGGGCGCCTCCATCGGAGATATCCGCGATCTCGCAGGGCAACAGCTCATTGCCGGCACCCACATCAATGGCGCCAGCGTAGCTGAATGACTTGCGTTTGTTTCGACGCGCTTCGGTGCCCATCGGACCACCAGAGGAATGTCCCAACCTAGCGCGCAAGTATTTTTGAAAGGTAAAACTTCAGGTTACCGCAACGAAATAGTAATAATTTCACAGAGCGCGTTTGGGGTTTGTGCGGACTCACGTAATCGCGTCGACGGTCAATCTCAGTGCAGCCGGAATTCGCCGTTTACGGCGCGGATTTCAGCGGGCTTGATCAATTTGGAATGAGCGACCGTGATCGAGTGCAAGGGGCCCTCGAGCTTTTCGAGCCAAAAGTTGAGAAACTTGTTCAGCTCCGGAAAACGCGGACACAGATCGTAGTCCTGCCACACGTAGGTCTGGAGGAACGCCGGATGGTCCGGCATCCGATAAAGGATGTGCGCCGTGGTCAGACCGTAGCCCGCAAGTTGCCGGCCTAAGTTGTTCGAGACCATGATGTTCTCCGAATCCCCGGTACAACGACTCTCAGGGAACCCGGGTTCCAAGAGCAAGCCCAAAAGATAAATTACCTGTTGAATATCAGGGCATTAGCAGCAGAGGGTACGATCTGCTGACTGACAGCGGGCAAAAGACGATGGCCTGGCGGGCAATCATTAACCAAATTATTTCAATCGGTTGGCTTTGCTGCTAGCACTCTAGAAATAGGAGTGCTAAAAAATCCCCGCTCGCCTCTTGCGAGGCAAAACCCCGCGACCTATGTCGCGGCAATCGGTCGGGGTTCACCCCCGCCAATCGCTTTTCACCACATCCGTCGACATTGCGAGGAGAGTTTCACATGAAGTTTCGTCCGCTTCACGATCGCGTCGTCGTTAAGCGCATCGATGCCGAGGAGAAGACCGCCGGCGGCATCATCATCCCCGACACTGCCAAGGAAAAGCCGTCGCAAGGCGAGGTGACCGCTGTTGGTCCGGGGGGCCGCGATGAAAGCGGCAAGCTCATCCCGATCGACCTTCAGGTCGGAGACCGCGTGCTGTTCGGCAAATGGTCGGGCACCGAAGTCAAGATCGATGGCCAGGAACTCCTGATCATGAAGGAGTCGGACATCATGGGCGTGATCGAAGAGACCGCCGCCAGGAAAAAGGCCGCGTAACGCGACGCCGCCACCAACACCCAACCGGAGTTAGCAAAATGGCTGCCAAGGAAGTCAAATTCTCGGTCGACGCGCGCGACAGGATGCTGCGCGGCGTCGATATTCTCGCCAATGCCGTGAAAGTCACGCTCGGCCCCAAGGGCCGCAACGTCGTGCTCGACAAGTCGTTCGGCGCGCCCCGCATCACCAAGGACGGCGTCACCGTCGCCAAAGAGATCGAGCTCGAGGACAAGTTCGAGAACATGGGCGCCCAGATGGTGCGCGAGGTCGCGTCCAAGACCTCCGACATCGCTGGTGACGGCACCACCACCGCGACCGTACTGGCCGCGGCGATCGTCAAAGAGGGCTCCAAGGCGGTTGCCGCCGGCATGAACCCGATGGACCTCAAGCGCGGTATCGACCTTGCCGTCGAAGCCATCGTCGAGGACCTCAAGAAGAACTCCAAGAAGGTCACCTCCAACGACGAGATCGCCCAGGTTGGCACGATCTCCGCCAATGGCGACTCCGAGATCGGGCGCTTCCTGGCCGAGGCGATGAAGAAGGTCGGCAACGAGGGCGTGATCACGGTCGAAGAGGCCAAAAGCCTTGAGACCGAGCTGGACGTGGTCGAAGGCATGCAGTTCGACCGTGGCTATATCTCCCCCTACTTCATCACCAACGCTGACAAGATGCGCGTGGAGATGGACGACGCCTATATCCTCATCAACGAGAAGAAGCTCTCCGGCCTGCAGGAGCTGCTCCCGCTGCTCGAAGCGGTGGTGCAGACCGGCAAGCCGCTGCTGATCGTGGCCGAGGATGTCGAGGGCGAGGCGCTCGCCACGCTCGTCGTCAACAAGCTGCGCGGCGGCCTCAAGGTCGCAGCCGTGAAGGCGCCGGGCTTCGGCGACCGTCGCAAGGCCATGCTGCAGGACATCGCGATCCTGACCGGCGGCCAGGCAATCAGCGAAGACCTCGGCATCAAGCTCGACAACGTCACCATTAACATGCTGGGCAAAGCCAAGAAGGTGATGATCGACAAGGAGAACACCACGATCGTCAACGGTGCCGGCAAGAAGTCGGACATCGACGGCCGCATCCAGCAGATCAAGGCGCAGATCGAGGAAACCACCTCGGACTACGACCGCGAGAAGCTGCAGGAGCGGCTGGCCAAGCTCGCGGGCGGCGTCGCGGTGATCCGCGTTGGCGGCGCCACCGAGGTCGAGGTGAAGGAGCGCAAGGATCGCGTCGATGACGCGATGCACGCGACCCGCGCCGCGGTCGAGGAAGGCATCCTGCCGGGCGGCGGCGTGGCGCTGTTGCGCGCCGGTGCCGCGCTCAAGGTCCGCACCCAAAACGACGACCAGAAGACCGGCGTCGAGATCGTGCGCAAGGCGATCCAATCTCCGGCACGTCAGATCGCGCTGAACGCGGGCGAGGATGGTTCCGTCATTGTCGGCAAGATCCTGGAAAAGGATCAGTACGGCTTCGGCTTCGATGCCCAAAACAGCGAATATGTGAACATGGTGTCGAAGGGCATCATCGACCCGACCAAGGTCGTGCGTGAGGCTCTGCAAGGTGCGGCGTCCGTCGCAAGCCTGCTCATCACCACCGAGGCAATGGTCGCCGAGGTGCCGAAGAAGAACCAGCCCGCTATGCCCCCGATGCCGGGCGGCGGCGGCATGGACTTCTAAGGTCCATCCAAGCCGTAGGAACGCGAGAGGCCGCCCAACCGGGCGGCCTCTTTCGTTATGGCAAGGGAATGGGAAGGAGCCGTCGCCAAAAATGACAACGACCACGAACGAGAAGGTGCGCGTACATCCGGCGTCACCCGCTGATCGTGGTCGTCCCGACGACAGAGCCTCTCGGCTCGACATCGTCTTGGCCGGTTAGGTGGGGACGCTCGTGCGCTTATGCAAGGGCAAGGGCAAGGGCAAGGGCAAGGGCAAGGCCCGCTACCCCCCGGCCTGTGGGTAAATACCAGAGCAATATGAAGGGCATATGACAAGCCAGCGGCCGACCCCGGATCGCTCCGGGATCGGCTTGTTGCCCCTCCTGCCCTCCCCGTCGCCAGCAGAGGGCTGGAGGTCACGTCGTCTCGGGCGCCTTCAGGCGCACGAGCTTGTTGAGCAGGGCGTCAAGGCCAGCGCCCTCGCCGGTGTGCAGGTCGATGCGGCCGACCTTCTCCACCAGCCGCTCGAGCGACTCGAGCTCCTTGAGCCGAAGCAGCAGAGGGTTCTCCTCCATCAGCTTCGCGGTGTTGAGGAGCGAACGCGTTGCCGCGGTCTCCTCCTGGCGGCGGATCAGGTTGGCCTTGGCCGTCCGCTCCGCCTCCACCACCTTGTTCACGAGTTCGCGGATCTCGCCCGGAAGGATGACGTCCTTCACGCCGAGCTCCGTCACCTCGATACCCGTCTCCGCGATGCGCTCGCGCACATAGGCGCGGAGCTCCGCATCGAGCGCGCTCTTGGCCGAGAGCACCTCATCGAGCGTGCGCGACGCTACCGCCTCGCGGATCGCGAACTGCACCAGCCGGTACAGCCACGCATCCACGTCCGGTACCGTGCCGACCGCAAGCTCCGGATCAACGATCCGGCGGAACGCGGTCAGCGTCACGCGGAGCGCGATGCGGTCCTTGGTCAGCATCTCCTGGGCGGTGATCTCCACCGCCTGCGGACGCAGATCGAGGCGCTTGACCTCGAGCTTGCGGTCCACGTTCCAGAACGAGTGCCGACCCGGGGCGAGCCGCTCCACGAGCCGGCCCTCGACGTAGAGCAGACCTGCCTCGTGGTTCTCGACCACCACCTCGGTCAGGTACGAGTTGCCCTGCCGCGCGACCATCTTCAGGTGACGCGGGTCGACCCTCGGATCGCGTGCCGTATCGATGCGCTCGACCTCGACGCGGTTTGCAACCTTCCAGAACACGCGCGTGGTCCAGGGTCCGAGCAGGTGCACGGGGCGGCCGTCGAACGACACGACGGCCAGCTCGCCCGCCCTGGTCTCGACCGCCTCGAATGCCTGTGCGGCAAGGTCCGGCCGTGCCGCCTTCAGCACGGCGTACCGGTCCGCCGGGTACTCGGCGCGCACGACGTTGTGCAACTCCACCCCGTACTCGCGTGCGGGATCGAACAGCGTGTGGCGGCCCGGCTCGAGCAGGCGCTCGAACCGGCCGTTGCGCGTGAGGAAAGCGCGCTCGCCGTCCTTCACGGTCACGCGCAGCATGAAAAGGTGCCGGTTCATGGCACATCTCCTTCGTTGGCCGCCGTATCATCGGAGGCCGGGTTTCAGATCGAGGACTGGGTTCCGGACGCGCCTTCCCGCACGATCGACGGACCGAGGCTTGAGTCTGCGTGGACGGCGGGCGCACACGCTCGTTCGCCGTGCTCACGCACGGCGGCCGAATGGCTTGCCCAACATCTGCGCAGGCGATATCCGCCGCGGCGCAAAGCCGGTCTTACGGTGTCGCGATACGAGCGAGGAGCCTTGCGGCGCAACGACCGGAGCGCGACTGAAGAACGCGTCCGGTCCCCTTCATTGGGTCAATCAGCGTGATCGGCTGATGGATCGGCCTTTGACGACCGAGCCGGAGCGTGGAGCGGGTGTCGAACCCGCGGCCTGATGATTACAAGTCATCTGCTCTACCTCTGAGCTATCCTCGCGTTGGTCGAGATGAAAGGATTCGAACCTCTACCTCCGGGTTTCCCCGGCGCTCTCCAGAGAGCTGCACCTCCAACCTTTCGTAGGCGGAATACGGAGACGCACAGCGCACCGCACCAGCCGGGATCTCACGAGCCCGGACACAAGGCCGAGCGAAAGGAGGCGCGCGAGTAGAAGTAAAGCAAGGCAGAAAAAAGACGGCGCGGCGCGTGACAGCGATTTACCACGATGAGTTTTGCGATGTGGCGTCGGTGACACATCGTATCGGCAGGCTAGCGCGGCGAAGTCTCACTGAAGGTCACCCCAAGCTGGTCGTAAAAGAACGCCAGGATGTCAGCGTCCTCGTCGATGCGCTCATTGCGCGACGAGCCCATACCATGGCCGGACTGGTTGGTGCGCAACAGCACCGGCAGACCAGACGAGGTCGCCGCCTGCAGCGCGGCCGTGAATTTGCGCGAATGCAGGGCTTCCACGCGGCCATCGAACTCGCCGGTAGTCATGAATACCGCCGGATAGCCAGTGCCCGGTATCACATGGTGATAGGGCGAATAGGCATGGAGTGCCCTGAATTGCTCGGTGTCCTTCACCGAACCGAACTCGGTGGTGTTGAACTCGCCGTTCGCACCCAATTCGACCCGCAGCATGTCGTAAATGCCCACGCGCGAAACGACCGCGCGCATCAGTGTCGGATGCTGCGTCAGCGTCGCGCCCATCAGCAGTCCTCCATTCGAGGCGCCGAAGATCGCGAGCTTCGCGGAGTTCGTGTATTTGCGCGCAATCAGATGCTCGGCTGCTGCTGAGAAGTCGTCGAATGCGTTCTGCTTCCCGGTGAGGTTGCCGGCGAGATGCCAAGCCTCCCCGAACTCGCCGCCGCCGCGGATGATCGCAGTCGCGTACACACCGCCGCCATCAAGCCACACCCGCGTGCGCGCGCCGAGAAACCCTGGCTTGAGGCTCACGCCATAACCGCCGTAGCCGTACAAGATGGTCGGGTTGGCACCGTCAAGCCGCGCGCCCTTCTTGCGGATGATGTCGATCGGCACCTTGGTGCCGTCCTTCGAGGTTGCAAACTCGCGCACCACCTCCACATCGTCGAAGTCGTAGGGCGAGGTGTCGGCGAACTTGGTCTCCTCGGAACGTCCGGTCGCGGGATTCCAGCGCAGTACGTAGCGCGGCCGCACGTATGTGTTCACCGAGTAGAGCAGGCCGCCGTCCGTTAACTCGTCGAGTTCGCCCACCGAGGCTGTCTGCGGCAGCGGCAGCATGCCCTGCGGCTTGCCGTCATGGTCGAAGATGCGCACCTGATTAGGCCCACCGACGATATCGCGCACGAACAGGTGGGCGCTGGTCAGCGAGATCGCGCGGCGCAACTCGATGGTCACATCGCTTTCCGGCACCACGACGTCCGCCCGTGTCAGTCCGGCGGCACTGAAAGGCGGCTGCTGCTTCACGATCTTTCCATTGGGCGCGCCCGCCCGCGAGAGTGCGAAGATCTCTCCCCTTGGGCTCGAGACGGCGCTGGCGATCTTGTCCTTGAACCCCGCCAGTTGAAGCGCGCCCGCCTCGCTCAGCACGAAATGCGCGAAATCGCCGCCATCGCCGTTTTGGACCTCCGCGACGATGAGATTGAGGGGGTTGCTGCGGCCTAGGAAAATCTCCGCAACGCGCGGCAGACCATCCTTCTCGCCGAGCACCAGCGGATCGGCCGTCCAGTCGCTGCCGAGCTTGTGGAAATAGACCTGCTGATAGAAGAAACGGTCGGCCTGCGCACGCTCCTCGCCCGGATAGCGCGTGTACCAGAAGGCGCTGCCGTCGTTGAGCCAAGCGAGGCTACCGCCGGCGGTCGGACCCTGCACTCGCGGGATCGCCTCGGCGACTTCCTTGCCGGTCGCCGTTTCGTAGATGTGCAGCGTGCCGATTTCGCTGCCGCGCTCGGAGAGCGAAACCGCGACCAACCTCCCGTCCGGGGATGGCCGGAACCAATCGATGGTCGTGACACCCTGAGCGTTGAGGTGGTTGGGATCGAGCACCACGCGCATGCTTGCGGGATCGGCGGCGGCGTCGAGCGTCACCAGCATCGGTTGCTGTTTGGCCGGATCGGAGAGCATGGCGAACACACGTTCGCCGCGCACCCAGAACGAATAGAAGCGCGGCGTACCGCGGGTTATCAGCGCTTCCAGCCGCACCTTAATGGCCGCGCGGCTCGGTACTTTGTCGAAGTAGCCGCGCGTGAAGTCGTTCTGCGCGTTAGTCCAGGCCTTCACGTCAGCGGATTCGGCACCCTCGAGCCAGCGATAGGGATCGCGCACCGTGACGCCGTGATAGGTGTCGGCAACGTCAACCGTGCGCGTTGCCGGCGCAGACTGCCCGAGCGCGACGGAACATCCCCCTACCACGGCGAGCATCACAATCCGGGCCGGTCTCCACATGGATCACTCCGCGGGCGCAACCGCGCGCACGCGCTCCTTCTCGACGCCGTTGACCAGCACAGCGATTGCCACCGTGCCGATGACGAAGCCAAAGGCGATGAGCGCGGTGATGTACAGCACAAGGTCGAAGCCACCGCGTCCGTGCAAGACAGCGATGGTCGATACGGCCGCGCCTGAAACCAGGAAGGTGAGGAAGTAGCGCACCGCGTAGACTCGGCCGCGCCAGGCGTCGGCGGTGTAGCGGGCGATCACCAGATCATTCACCGTCACCTGCGCGTAGATCGCCGCCATGGCCACCGCAAGCGCGACCAGCAGCATCAGGCCGGACGCATAGGCAGTCCATACCACGCCAGCGAATTGCAACAGCGCCACCGCGGCAAATAGGAGATGCAGGGGAAACTTGTCTGCCAGCCGCCCGATCGCCAGCTGCGCCACTGCGCCACACAGGAAAATGAGCGTCGCGATTCCGCCGACCTGAACCAGGGAAATTCCCTCGCCAAGCCGCTCGTCCACGATCTTCGGCAGCGATACGGTGGTGATGTTGAAGACCAGTCCCGCCGACAGCGCGATCAGTACGAACAAGGCAACGATCGTCGCCGCCATCCAAGGCGCGAGCACAACGTCCGCAGTGGTGGCCCGTTTGGTTCCCTTGCGGCGGTCGTCAGGGATATAGCGCAGATAGAAGACTCCGGTAACGAGGCAGACGATCGCCGGCACGAAGAACGCAGCGCGCCAGTCGAGGACGTAGATCAGTCCCGCTGTGATACCCGCCGCGAGCGAGACACCGATGTTTCCGCAGACGCCGTTGAAGGCAAGCGAGCGGCCCCGCGAGGTCGCTTGCTCGATCAGCATCGCGGTACCGACCGGATGATAGATCGCCGCGAACATGCCGAGCGCTGTGAGGGCAACACCGAGCATGATCGGGCTTGACGCCAGAGCAGCGCCAGCGAGCGAGCCCGCGCAACCGAAATAGAACAGCGCCATCATGTTGCGCCGGCTCCAATGGTCGGCGAGCCAACCGGCCGGAAGCGAAAAAATACCGAAGGCCACAAAAGCCGGCGTACCGAGTGCGATCAGTTCCGCGTAGCTCCAGTCGAAGACAACCGCGAGCCTGATCACCACGGTCGCCAGGATCAGCATCACGTAGTGGTCGATGCCGTGCGCCAAATTGATGAATCCGAGCGACAGTCGTCGGCGCTGATCGTCAGTGAGCGTCGTGGGTGAACCAAAGAGGAGCATCGGGAACTTCTGCTTTCGGGCCCAAATTGTCGAGACTCATCCTATAGCGGAGTGCGCTGCGCTTCACCTATGCCGTTTTGCAGACGAGACCAGCAAACCGCCCGCCAAACAGCTGGCAAGCTGTCGCTACGGCCGCTTGGCTTGCCGTGCAATCCAGTCGTCGATCGCCGGCAGTTGTTTCTCGACGAAGTCGGCATCGGTCAAGATGCGCTCCCGAGCCCGCGCGGCCACGATCTTGGCGCCGGCCGTCGCATTCGCTGGCTCGAATTTCGCCAGCTCGTCGGCCCTGGCGCGATCGGCAAAGTTCGACATCAGATTGGGCACGAAGGTGTTGCGGAACACCGGACCCTGCTTGGTGGCCAGCGTCTCGAAATTGACGAGCACGAAATCGAGCGCCAGCTCACGGTGTTCGCCCTCGGAGGCCACCCCGGAGATCAAAGACCCGACCAGGCTCTCCGTCACCTCCTCGGTGAGCGCAATCGCCAGCGTTTCTTTGGCCAGCGCCGGGTCGCTCGCGCTGGCGGCGGCTGAGTAGTAGCGCACGCGCTCGTTGGTATCGGTGGTCTTGCGCGCAAGGCCAAGCAAAAGATCGTAGGTGGCGCGATCGGCGTTACGTCCGACCAGATGCGCCACAGGATCACGCAGCTCCGGCGACAGCGAGGCCGGGGTGTCGAGGAAAGCAGTGAAGCGGCGCTTCGCCTCCGCCAGTATTGCTTCGTCGCCGAACTCGCCAAGGAGCCGCACCAGCCGTGGACGCAGTGATGCCCGCTCGGGAGCCTCGCCCTCCTGCGCGTTCCATCCGATGCTGTCGAACAGCGGCCGCATCCGCGCACGTGCATACGCCCGGAATACTTCGCGGCTCGGGCGGCCCTGCTGGAGATGATCGATCCGGTAGAGCGTGCGGATGACGACCTCCCAGACCGCACGACTGTTGTCCGGTCCAAGCTGCTCGACCAGTTCGAAGAAATTCGCCGGCACGCCCTGCCCGGATTCGAGCAGCGCCCAGGCGTCGGTCAGGAGATTCACGCGATCGGAAGGCTCCATCGTATGCATCGCACGCGCGAGCGCCAGTTGGGTCGCCTCGTCGTAGCGGACACGGTAGTAGCCGACGTCGCCGAGGTTGAGCTTGACGGCCTCCCCGCAGGCGCCGACGCCCAGCTCGGACGATTCATCAAGCACGAATGTCCGCGGCTGGCGATTGGCCGCCAACGGTCCGTACACGATCGGCACATTCCATCGCTGCGGTTTCGCCTCCGGATCGCGGATCGTATGGCGCTCCTGCCGCAACGTGATGCGCTGCTCGCCGGCGACGCACTTCGTCTCCGCAACGATCAAGGGCACGCCCGCAAGCGTGGTGAAGCCCGTGGCGACCTTCGCCACCTGCTCTCCCGATGCCATCTCCAGCGCGCGCCACAGATCGGTGGTGGTTGCGTTGCTGTAGGCATGCTGCTTCATGTAGCGGCGAATGCCGGCCCGGAATTTGTCCTCGCCGAGATAACTTTCGAGCATCCGGATCAGCGCCTGCCCCTTGCTGTAGGTGATGACGTCGAAAGCCGCCATCGCTTCGGTATCGCTGACCACCGGCTGCTGGATCGGATGCGAAGTGCGGCGAGCATCCGCCGCCATGGCGCCCTGCTTTGCTCCGCTCGAGTTGAGCCAGACCTGCCACTCCGGGTGCAAAGCATCGGCGGATTTGTTCTGCATCCAGCTCGCGAATCCCTCGTTGAGCCAGATATTGTCCCACCACGCCGTGGTCACCAGATTTCCGAACCACTGATGTGCCATTTCGTGGGCAAGAATGCTGACAATCCCCCGCTGTGCATCGCGCGGGCTTTTCGCGGGGTCGAACAAGAGCCGGCTCTCGAAGAAAGTGATGCCGCCCCAGTTTTCCATAGCGCCGCGAAAGCCGCCGGGCACTGCGATCAGGTCGAGCTTGGGAAGGGGATATTTGGTGTCGAAGTACTCATTGAAATACTTCAGGAGCTTGATCGCTTCATCGAGCGCGAACTGGCCTTGTGCGCTTTTGCCCCGAGTGGTGACAACGCTGATCGTCACACCGTCCGCAACCCCGCTGAGGCGCTCGAAATCACCGACGGCCAGCACGAAAAGATAGCTCGACATCCGCGGCGTGCGCTGGAACGAGATACGCTTGAGGCCGCCAGCGACGACCTCCTCATGGGCAATCGGCATGTTGGAAACGGCGACGAGCGCCTGCGGCACGGTCACGGTGAGATCGAAGGTCGCCTTGAAGGCTGGCTCGTCCCAGCCAGGGAAGATACGGCGCGCGTCGGCAGGTTCGAGGTGGCTCGACAGCATGCGCTTCTTGCCATCCGCGGTCGGATAGTCGACGAAAAACAGACCGCGGCCGAACCGGTTGATGCGCGCCGAGAAGGCCATCCGCAGCCGATGCTGGCCAGCAGCGATCGCGCGCGGAAAGCCCAGCGTGACGGTCTCCGCCTTGGAATCCGGCGTGATCGAGGCCGCCGTATTGTCGCTGTCGAGCACTGCTTTGCTGATGGTGATGTTGTTCGCACTCAGCACCAGCCGGTCAGTCGGCTCGGCGAGTTCGACGTCGACGATCTCCGAGCCCTCGAGCGTCAGCTTGTCGAGGTCAGGCGTGAGGTCAATCGCGTAGTGGATGGGTGCCACCGTCCGCTGCAGCTTGCCGGGCGTACTCGCGAGCGAAAATCCCTCTTCGCCGTGTGCGCCTAAGGTCACGGCAATGAGCGCGATCAGGGTCGCCGCGCTGCGTACGGACCATCGGAGCATCGAGGGCATGGGTCACCAACCTGGGCAGCACCGTTCATACCACGAGCAGAGGGCGTAGAATCTGCCTGTGCAACCCCCTATTACCACTTGTAGTAGCGCAATTTCCGCGCTTAAATTCGGCAAGTGCCTAGCGTGGGTTGGGGTCGTTCGGTGCGTAGCGTGGGGGCGGTTACCGCCGCTTTGATGGCGACGGTCACAATCATATTCGAAGCTGCAGGCGCGTTCGCCGGCGAAATGGTGAACAGCGAACAGATCGAGCGTTACCTCCTTTTCAGCGGCTTTGACCTCTGGCGCGAGGGAGGCTTCGCGCATGGCGGCGTGCTGTGGTCACCCACCGGCCTGGGACGTGACGGCTTCACATTCAAGCTGCTGATCGCCGGTGGCCGCTACCAGTATCCCTCCGGCAACACTGAAATCCGCGGCCATCAGATGCTCGGCAGCGCCATGCCCGGCTGGCGGTTCGTAGGCGACCGCGGCGAGCTGACATTGTTTGCTGGCGTCGATCTGCAATCGCATCGCTTCACCCCCGACGACCCAACCAACAATCTGCGTGGCGACCATGTCGGGGGCCGAATCGGTGCCGATTTCTGGTCCGAGCCGGTCGATTGGCTGATGGTGGCAGGTTCGATCTCCGCTTCGAATATCGGTCCGAACGTCTGGAGCCGGGCGGCAACAGGCGTGCGGGTTTTCGATTGGGGCTGGCTCGGCCCCGAGCTTCAGATGATGGGCGACGGCCGCTATAAACAGTTTCGTGCCGGCGTGCACGTCACGTCGCTCAAGACCGGACCGTTCGAATGGTCGCTCGGTTTCGGCTATGCGATCGATTCCGACGACCGCGACGGTCCCTACGCGCGCATCGGATTGATGACAAAACAATAGGTTGTCACTCAATCGAGGGTGCGCCGGAAGCGTGTGACCGCAATGGTCATGGCGAACAACATGAGCGCAGCCATGAACAACGTGTCATAGCGCAGGTCCGGCAGGGTCGCGCCCTTAAGCATGATGGCACGCACAATGCGCAGGTAGTGGGTAAGCGGCAGGAATTCGCCGATCCACTGAGCCCACATCGGCATGCCAGCAAACGGGAACATGAATCCCGACAGCAGGATGTTGGGCAGGAAGAACATCATCGACATTTGCATGGCCTGGAGCTGGTTTTGCGCCAGCGTGGAGAATGTATAGCCGACCGCGAGATTGGTCGTGATGAACAGCGTCGAGAGCAGCGCCAGCAGCGAAAGGCTGCCAAGCAACGGCACCCCAAACAAGCCGATCCCGATGCCGATGATGAGGCTCGCCTGCACGAAGCCGACGATGATGTAGGGCACGATCTTACCGAGCATGATCTCGATCGGCGTGATCGGCATCGACAACAAACTCTCCATGGTACCGCGCTCGATCTCGCGCGTCACGGAGAGCGCCGTGAAGATCAGCATGGTCATGGTGAGGATGGTGCCGACCAGTCCCGGCACGATGTTGAGCGAGGTGTCGCCGGCCGGGTTATAGCGGGAATGCGTGCGGATCTCGAACGGCAGAGGCGCGCTCTCGGGGACGGCGCGATCGTGCTGCAGGGCGCTCTGCAGAACGCCATTGAGGGCGCCAACCGCGGAACCTGCCGCCACCGGGTCGGTCGCGTCGGCCGCCACCAGCAGCGCCGGGCGATCCCCGCGGCGCACCGCACGCTCGAAGCCCGCCGGGATTTCCACCGCGAAGAGGACGGTACCGGATGCCAACAAGCGGTCGAATTCGGCTTCGGTGCGGACCTGGTGTGTCACCTTGAAGTAGAGCGTGTTCTCAAGCGCTTTGAGGATGGAGCGGCCGAGGTCGCTCTGCTCCTGCAGCAGCACCGCAGTCGGCAGATGTCGCGGGTTGGTATTGATGGCGTAGCCGAACAGCAGGAGCTGCACCAAGGGGATCATGACAATCATCGCGAACGATACGCGGTCGCGCTTGAGTTGGATGAACTCCTTCACCAACATGGCCCAGGTACGGCGCCAGAAGCCGCCCGAGGCCCATCGGTCCGGCGCGGTGTTCTGCATGGTCATTGGAAATTGTCCCGCGCCTTGCCCATCAGATCGATGAATACGTCTTCAAGCGAGGCTTCCGATCGGCGCCACCGCAGCCCGTCCTTGTCGCGCCAGGGAGCGGTGGCTGCCTCGAGCGCCACTTCGTCGCGACCGGAGACGTGCAAGCTCGTACCGAATGGAGCCACCATGTCGACCCCCGGCAGGCCCACGAGCTCCTCCCCAAGCTGAGTGAGGCCCTCACCGTCGGTGGCGCTGACCTCGTAGGTCGTCAGATGTGACTTGGCTATCACCTCTTCGACCGTGCCGTGTACCAGCAGTACACCATAGGCGATATAGGCGATCTCGTGACAGCGCTCGGCCTCATCCATGTAATGGGTCGAGACCAGCACGGTCAGGCCCTGTGCGGCGAGCGCGTGGATCTCGTTCCAGAATTCCCGCCGTGCCTTTGGATCGACGCCCGCGGTCGGCTCGTCGAGCAGGAGGAGTTGCGGGTCGGGCAGCGTACAGGCCCCAAGTGCGAGCCGTTGCTTCCAGCCGCCCGACAATTCGCCCGCAAGCTGTTCCTCGCGACCGCTCAGTCCAAGCCGCTGCACCATGTCGCGCGCCGCCTGCACGGGACGCTTGATGCCGTAGAGGCGCGCCACGAATTCCAGGTTCTCGCGCACCGAGAGATCCTGGTAGAGGCTAAAGCGCTGGGTCATATAGCCGACGTGGCGCTTGATCTCGGCGGCCTGTGTGCGGATGTCGTAGCCCAGGCACGTCCCCTCGCCTTCGTCCGGCGTGAGGAGGCCGGTCAGCATCCGGATGGTCGTGGTCTTGCCGGAGCCATTGGGGCCGAGGAAACCATAGATCGTGCCGCGCTTCACGCGCATCGAAAGGTCGCGCACGACCTTGCGGCCGTCGAAGGATTTGGTCAGGCCGTGCACATCGATCGCGATGTCAGGCGCGGTATTCACCGCGGTTCTCCTGTGGGTACATCCGCCGGCGGTCTCGGAGGTAAGTCAGGAGGCGCAGGCGGTCGCGCTTGGTCGGCTGCGAGCGTGACCGAGATCGGTTGACCGACCCGCAGCGCCTCAGGCCGGTCCGGCAGCGCTTCGATCAGAAACACCAGCTTGCTACGCTCTTCCTTGCTGTAGATCACCGGCGGTGTGAATTCAGAGGAGCGCGAGATGAAGCTCACTTTCGCGGTGATATCGCTGGCGCAGCCGTCGCAACGGACATTCACCGTGTCGTCGAGCTTGATCTGCGGCAGCGTCGCCTCGTTGACGAAGAAACGCACCTTGAGATTGCCAGGTGGCAGGATTGCCGCCACCGGCTTACCCGCCGGCACCATCTCGCCGACCCGGAAATAGAGCTGCTCGACCGCACCGGCGACCGGGCTCGACATCCTGCGACGTGCGAGCCGCGTCTGCGAGGAATTGACCCGGGCCTGCGCTGTGCGCAACGCGGCTTCGGCATCCTCCAGCGCCTTTTGGGTGCCCGCATTGCTTCGCAGCAGCGTGACAGCGCGGTCATAGGCCTGCTGCGCGTTCTTCAGCGTGGCTTCCTGCATCGCCAGGTCGGCGCGCTGCAGGTCGGAATCGAGCGTGAACAGCGGTGCCTGCAACGTCACCCGATCGCCTTCGCGGACGGTAAGCGTCTCGATCCGCCCGGCCTCGTCTGGCCCGACGAAGATCAGATTCGCTTCGATCCAGCCCTGAAAAACAGGCTCTTTGCTTTCGTTGCAGCCTGCCAGGACGAGCGCGGCGGCGAGCGCGACGGCCAAGGGAAGCGCACTCATGACGGGCTCCTCTCGCCGAAGACCAGCGCGATATGCGCACGCATGAGCTCGCGCACGTCAAGCGGAGCAAACCGGCCGAACAGCCCGTTCCAGACAATTGCGACCAGGGCGGGCGCGACCAGCAACTGGGGGAAGCGCGCGAGCGCATCCGATGAAAGCTCGCCGCGTGCGACTGCGCGCGACAGCACGCTGCGCATCACCGTGAGCACGCGCTCGATCACCTCGTGGTAGTAGAACTCCGCGAGCTTCGGAAACCGCGCTCCTTCGGTGATGATGAGCCTGATCACATCCTTGCGACGCGTGCCAAAAATCTCGTGCGCGAACAGATCCGCGATAGCCTCGGCGACCGCACGCGCCGGCAGATCGGCCATGGCGGCGCCGCCGATGGTCTCCACCAGCGGACCAAGCATCGTGCGCACCAGCTCCTGAAACAGGCTCTCTTTGTCGCGGAAATATAGGTAGATGGTCCCTTTGGCGACGCCGGCACGGCGGGCCACATCGTCCAGTCGCGTGGCTGCAAAGCCGCGCGCCGAAAACTCCTCCAGCGCCGCCGCCAGAATCGCGGCCCGGCGTTCGCTCTGGCGCGCCTCGCGCGGGCGCGCAGCTTTCAGTTTTGGCGCTCGGCTCTCGCGCCCCCGCTCCGCCTGTCCCCCCGCCCGTCTTGCTGCGATCCGCGCCATGGCGTCCTCGCTGATTATGACTGACTGGTCAGTCATAATTTAAAGGACATCCCTGCGGGATGCAAGGGGAAGTCCAGACGGGCTTAACGAAGGGCGCGATTGTGGAGCCGCCAGGACATGCCTGAAAGCACGCCAACGGATCGCCGGCGCGCCAACACCATCATTCACAACATTGAGAAGGCTTGGATTTCAGCCTTTGCCGTCGCACACGAAGGTGCGGATCACGCAGTCCTTGCCGCCGAAGTTGTAGCACTGCCGTAACGCCGTGTTCTGCGCCTCACCGAGCCTTGCGGCGGCAGCATATCCGTAGGCTCCGCAAGCATTGTGCCCATCAATGGCGAACGCAGCGCAGTTGCGCTTCATCGCGGCCACCACCTTGCATTCGGTATTGCTACACTTGCGTAGCGCGCTCAAGCGCGCTGCGTCGGCAGCTTTGAAGTCAAACGCATAACCGAAGGCGCCACACTGGCCCACCGCGAGCGCGCCCGCAGCTTGCGTCGCGCCGATCCCAGTCAACAACAGAGCTCCCGCGACGCTCATGCGTGCGGCGAGCTGCCCCAAGTCCATCATGACAGCCCCTCCCCCGAGGAACGGGTGCGAAGCTACCGGGCAAGAATTGCTACTTGGTGAATCGGGAACTCAAGCGCCCTCGATCTCGGCCTTGACGCCAGACAGGGCCTCCGGCGTATCGACGTCAATCAGCGCGGCCTTGCCAAGAACCGGCACCTCGACCACCGCCTCGCCATAGCGGCCGATCAGATGGCGCGCGCCGACATCACCCTCGATCGCCATTAGGTCGGGGAAGAAGCGCCGCGACCACAGCACCGGATTGCCCCGCTTGCCGTCGATCGTCGGCATCACGGCGAGTGCGCCCTTTTCCGGGTCGAAGGCCGCGATCAAGCGGTCGATCAGCGCGGCATCGACCTGCGGCATGTCGCCGAGGCAAATGATGGCACCATCGGCGTCGCTCGGCACGGAGGAGATTCCGGCGCGTACCGAGGTGCCGAGGCCCTCGGCGAAATCGGGATTGTGAACGAGGCGCACCGGCAGACCCTTGAGCGCCGCCTCGACGCGTTCGCGCTCGTGGCCCGTGACCACGATCACCGGCTTTGCCTTCGAGGCGAGCGCCTGCTCGGCCGCAATGCGCACCAGCGCCTTTCCACCGATCTCGGCGAGGAGCTTGTTCGAGCCGCGCATGCGGGTGGAGCGGCCAGCGGCAAGAAGCACAGCCGCGATCGGACGCACAACCGCAGGCACCGGCTCGTCGCGCGGCTGCGGGCGGGTGACGATCTCCATGAGGAGCCCGCCGACGCCCATGCCGGTGATGGCCTCGCGCGGGACATCGAGTCCGGCCAGGAGCCGCATCAGCACCCAGTCAAAGCCGTTCTCCTTGGGGGAGCGCGCGCAGCCGGGCGCACCGAGCAATGGACGCCCGCGCGCATCGGCGAGCAGCAGTAGATTGCCGGGATCGACCGGCATGCCGAAATGCTTGACGTGCCCGCCGACCGCCTCGACCGCTGCCGGGATGACGTCGCGCCTGTCGGCGATGGCGGAGGCACCGAACACCAGCACGAGTTCGGCACCCTCGCGCAGCACCTCCTCTATCGCCTTGGCGAGCGGAGCACTCTCGTGCGGCACGCGGCGCTCGGCGACGATCGTTGCCCCGGCCGGCGCCAGCCGTTCGGCCGTCACCCGAAGCGTCTTCTCGATGACTTTGGAGGCGAGGCCAGGCAGTACGGTCGACACCACGCCGACCTTACGGACGCGATAAGGCGCGACGCGGATGAGCGGCGCTGTCGAGCGCGCGACTGCGAGCGCCGCATCACGCACCGCGCCAGAAACCGCAAAAGGGATGATCTTGACGGTGGCGATCATCTCGCCAGCGACTACCGACTTGAACGCCGGCAAGGTCGCGAACGTAACGGCCTCGTCGATCAGATTGAGGCAGTCGATCCCAGTCTTGTCGACGACGAGCACGCCGGGGACCTCAGCAAAGAGATTGGCGCGCCCAGTGAAGGCACGATCGATGCGAGTACCCCCGCCTGCCACTGTCGCCGCGATGGCGGCCGCCGCCTCGTCCTCCGAGACATCGCCTGAATCGAGCCGTGCCACGACGATCTCGCGGATCTCGGCGGCTTTGAGCGCAGCGATCTCAGCCTTGCCGATGACCGTGCCCTTCTTGAGGACAAGCGCGCCCTTGCGGATCGAGTGTACCGCAACCCCGCCTTCCGCCTCGCCGACCGGCACCGGGCCGAATTTCATGCCGCGAGCTCCCGCGGCTTCTTGGCGCCCGCGCGTAGGCGTGCCGTGATCTCGCCCATGATCGCAACCGCGATTTCGGCCGGCGAGACCGCCGAAATGTCGAGCCCGATCGGCGAATGGATGCGGCCGATGTCGGCTTCGGCAATGCCAGCCTCCTTGAGCCGCTCGACCCGGCGTGCGTGCGTCTTCCTCGAGCCTAGCGCGCCGATATAGAAACAGTCGCGTTTGAGCGCATGCGTGAGCGCAGGGTCATCGATCTTGGGGTCGTGCGTGAGCGCCACAAACGCCGTGTAGCGGTCGATGCCGAGCGGCGGCAGCGCCGTATCCGGCCATTCTGCGATCATCTTGACGTCGGGAAATCGCTCGGCGGTGGCAAAGGCCGTGCGCGGATCGACGATGGTCACGTCGTAACCGAGAAGCTTACCGATCGGCGCCAGTGCCTGACTGATATGCACCGCGCCGGTGATGACAAGACGCGGCGGGGGCACATGCACGGTGAGAAAGACCTTGCCCTGTGCGGTCTCCTCCATGCCGCTCTTGCCGCTGCGGATGTGCTTCTCGATCAGGTCGCTGAGCGGATCGCGCGCGGCATCAGCGGCTTTCACCAGCCGCTGCGCGCCGCTCGCCTGGTTCGTTACCAGGACGGCTGCACGGCGCGCGGCACGTTCGGCATTGAGCGATTTGAGAATATCCAGATTCACGGGATCACTCCACCTTCTCGACATACACGGCGATCTTGCCTCCGCACGAGAGCCCCACCTTCCAGGCGGTCTCGTCGGCAACGCCGAATTCGAGCGTCTTCGGCTTGCCGGACTCGATCACGTCGATCGCCTCGGTGACGACCGCGCCCTCGACGCAGCCGCCCGAGACCGATCCCAGGAAATTGCCCTGGTCGTCGATGACCAGACTCGAACCAACGGGTCGCGGCGCCGAGCCCCAGGTTTCCACGACGGTCGCGAGGGCCACTCCGCGCCCGGCCTTCTTCCAATCTTCGGCGGCTTTAAGGATGTCTTCGTCAGTCGAAACGGAACCCATGGCAACCTCCATTCCTCGCAACCAAATGTATTCACGCCACCTTGTCCAACCAAGCCTTGGGATCGCCTGCCCGCGCGTCGCGGTCGGAGAGCGCCCGCACCAGTTCTGCCATCGATTCGAGATTATGGATCGGCCGCAACTCATCGACGTGCGGCAGCATGGCACGAATACCCTTCGCGCGGGCCTCGAAGCCCGAAAAACGTAGCAGCGGATTGAGCCAGATCAGCCGGCGGCAGGAACGGTGCAGGCGGTCGATCTCGAAGGCTAGCCGCTCGTCCGGATCGCGCTCGAGCCCGTCGGTGATGATGAGGACAATGGCGCCCTGGGTCAACACGCGGCGCGCCCACAGCTTGTTGAACCGCTTGATCGAGGACGCGATGCGGGTGCCGCCCGACCAATCGGCGACGTTGATGGTGACCGCCGCCAACGCCTCGTCTGGATCCTTCTGCTTGAGCGCACGTGTGACGTTGGTGAGCCGCGTGCCGAACAGGAAGGTGTGCACGCGCTTCCTCGCATCCGTCACGGCATGCAGGAAATGCAGGAACAGCCGCGTGTACTGGCTCATGGAGCCGGAAATGTCGAGCAGCGCCACGATCGGGGGCGCCTTGGTGCGGGGCCCGAGATATTTGAGGTCGATCACCGCGCCGCCGGCCTTGAGACTCGCGCGCAACGTGCGGCGGATATCGACGACGTGACCATGACGGTGCGGCGCGAGACGGCGCGTCTTCACCTCGTCGAGCGAAAGCACGAGCCGCTTGATCGCATCCTTGGCGGCCGCGATCTCGGCCGCCGACATCTGGGCGAAGTCCTTGCGTTGGAGGAGTTCGCGGTCGGAAACGGTAAGCCTCGCATCGACCTCGACGTCCGGCTTCTCACGCTCGAACTCGCGCAGGCCCGCGAACAACGCCTCCTCGACCCGCTGCGCCCCGGGCTTGGGCGCCTCCGTATCCTTCGGTGGCGCCTGCGGCAGCAGCGAGGCCATCAGCTTGTCCACGAAGGCGCGCTTGCGAAAGAAGATGCGGAAGGCCTGATCGAACAGGATGGAATGCTCGTGACGCTTCACGAACACGGCGTGCAGGGTCCAATAGAAATCCTCACGCGTGCCGACACCCGCGGTCCTGACCGCCTCCAAAGCATCGAGCACCGCGCCCGGTCCCACGGGAATCCCGGCCGCACGCAGCGCGCGGGCGAAATAGAGGATGTTTTCGGCGAGCCTTCCGTCGGACATGGGCGCCGTCATTCCGCCGCGCGCAGCTCCGCGCGCACGCCATCGAGGATTTCCTTTGCGCGGGTCCCCTCGATGCGAGCGATATCATCCTGATATTTGAGGATCACGCCGAGCGTGTCGGAGATGGTCGCAGGATCGAGCGCCACCACGTCGAGCTCCGCCAGCGCGCCCGCCCAGTCGAGCGTTTCGGCCACGCCTGGCGACTTGAACAGATCCTGCTTGCGCAGCGCCTGCACGAAATGGACGACCTGCTCGGACAGCGCCTTGGAGATGCCCGGCACCTTGGCACGCACGATCGCAAGTTCGCGCTCGGCGTTGGGATAGCCGACCCAGTGGTACAGGCACCGGCGCTTGAGGGCATCATGGATCTCGCGCGTGCGGTTCGAGGTGACGATGACCACCGGCGGTTTTTCGGCTTTCACGGTGCCGAGCTCTGGAATAGTCACCTGGAAGTCGGCCAGCACTTCGAGCAGAAATGCCTCGAACGCTTCGTCGGCGCGGTCGAGCTCGTCGATCAGCAGCACCGGCGCGCCGTCGGGATCGGGCTCGAGCGCCTGGAGGAGCGGCCGCTTGATCAGGAAGCGATCCGAAAAGACGTCATGCTCGACGCGCTCCCGGTCATGATCGCCGGCCGCTTCAGCAACGCGGATCGCGATCATCTGCGCGGCGTAGTTCCACTCGTAGACCGCGGCCGCCACGTCGAGACCTTCGTAGCACTGCAGACGGATCAGCCGCCGGCCGAGTGTCTCCGAAAGCACCTTCGCAATTTCGGTCTTCCCGACACCGGCTTCGCCTTCGAGGAACAGGGGCCGGCCCATACGCAGCGCTAGAAACAGCACGGTCGCGAGTGAGCGGTCGGCGAGGTAATCCGCCGCCGCCAGGAGATCGAGCGTGGCGTCGATGGAGGCGGGTAGAGGGTGCGGTTTCTTATCTTGCTGCATCATTGCAATTTACCCGTCATGACCGGGCTTGTCCCCGGCCATCCACGTCTCAAGGTGCCAAAGACGTAGATGCCCGGCACAAGGCCGGGCATGACGCCGTGGTTGTCACTTCGGCCGCGCCTACCCCACCGCCTTCGCTACCGCCCGGCGCGCAAGCACGCCGACCAGATGCGCGCGGTATTCGGCGCTGCCATGGATATCGCTGCCCATGCCGTCGGCCGGGATGGTCATGCCCTCAAGAGATTTGGCGCCGAAACGCTTCTTCAGTGCCTCCTCGAACGCCGGCACCCGAAAGACGCCGTTGCCGCCGGCCCCCGTCACCGCCACGCGGATCTCGGAGCCGCGCTTCGAGACGAACACGCCGACCAACGCGTAACGCGAGGCTGGGTTGGCGAATTTCACATAAGCCGCCTTGTTAACCTTCGGGAACTGGATCTTGGTGATGATCTCGTCAGCTTCGAGCGCGGTGTCGAACAGGCCCTTGAAGAAATCGTCCGCCGCGATGCGGCGCTTGTTGGTGATGATGCTGGCGCCAAGCCCAAGGACGCCCGCCGGATAGTCGGCATTGGGATCGTTGTTGGCGACCGAGCCGCCCATGGTACCGCGGTGACGCACCGCCGGATCGCCGATGTGGCTGGCGAGATCGGCGAGCGCGGGGATGTGCTCCTTCACGATGGGTGAGTTCGCGACCTCGACATGCTTGGTCATTGCGCCAATCACCACCGAGCGGCCCTTGAGCTCGATGCCGTCGAGGCCTTCGATCTTCGACATGTCGATGATGTGCTTCGGCCCGGCCAGTCGAAGTTTCATGGTCGGAATGAGTGTGTGGCCGCCGGCAAGGAGCTTGGCCTCCTCCTCGCGAGCCAGAAGACCCGCCGCCTGCCGCACCGTGGTCGGCCGGTGAAATTTGAATTCGTACATCGTCTCTTCTCCTACGCCGCCTTGCGGCTGTTGTTGACCTTCTGCAATGCGGACCACACCGCCTGGGGAGTCGCCGGCATGGCCAGGTTCTCGGTGCCTATTGCATCCGTAAGCGCGTTGATGACAGCCGCCGGCGCAGCGATCGCACCCGCCTCGCCACAGCCCTTGATACCAAGCGGATTGCCGGGGCACCGGGTGACGGTCGTTTCTACTTTGTAAGAGGGCAGGTTGTCGGCGCGCGGCATGCAGTAGTCCATGAGCGAGCCGGTGACGAGCTGTCCGTCTGTGCCGTAGATCGCGCCCTCAAGCAGCGCCTGTCCGACACCTTGGGCAATGCCGCCGTGCACCTGGCCCTCGACGATCATCGGATTGACCACCACGCCGAAGTCGTCGACCGCAGTCCACGCCACAATCTCGCTCTCGCCGGTCTCGGGATCGACCTCGACCTCGCAGATGTGGCAGCCGGCCGGGAAAGTGAAATTGGTCGGATCGTAGAATGCGCCCTCCTTCAGCCCTGGCTCCAATTCGGCGCCGGTGAATTTGTGGGCGATATAGGCGTTGAGCGAGACATCGCCCCAGGCTGCCGACTTGTCCGTGCCGGCGACGGTAAACTTGCCGTCCTTGAACTCGATGTCGCCCTCGGCCGCTTCGAGCATGTAGGCCGCAACCTTCTTGGCCTTGGCCTCCACCTTGTCGAGCGCCTTCACCAGCGCCGACATGCCGACCGCGCCCGAACGCGAGCCGTAGGTGCCCATGCCGAATTGCACCTTGTCGGTGTCGCCGTGCAGCACGTTGATGGACTCGATCGGAATGCCGAGCCGCTCGGAGACGACCTGCGCGAAGGTAGTCTCGTGGCCCTGGCCATGTTGATGGCAGCCGGTGAGAATTTCGACGGAGCCGGTCGGGTTGACCCGCACCTCGGCGGATTCCCATAGGCCGACGCCGGCGCCAAGCGACCCGACCGCCGACGACGGCGCAATCCCGCAGGCCTCGATATAGGCGGAGAAGCCGAGGCCGCGCAGCTTGCCATGGCGCGCGGACTCTCGCTTGCGCTTGCCGAAGCCCTTGAAGTCGGCAAGCTCCAGGGCCTTCTTGAGCGAGCTGTTATAATCGCCGGCGTCATAGCTCATGATCACCGGCGTCTGGTGCGGGAACGTCTTGATGAAATTTCGCCGCCGCAGATCAACCGGATCGATGCCAAGTTCGCGCGCGCCGACCTCGACCAGCCGCTCGACCACGAAGGTCGCTTCTGGCCGCCCGGCGCCTCGATAGGCATCCACCGGCACGGTGTTGGTATAGACCGCGTCGACTTCACAATAGATGGCGGGAATCTCGTACTGGCCCGAGAGCAACGTGCCATACAGATAGGTCGGCACCGACGACGAGAACGTCGACATGTAGGCGCCGAGATTGGCGATGGTCTTTACCTTGAGCGCGGTGATCCTGCCCTCGCCGTCGAAGGCCATCTCGGCGTGACTGACATGGTCACGCCCGTGCGCATCGGCGAGGAAAGCCTCCGAACGGTCGCACAGCCATTTCACCGGCCGCCCGACGCGCTTCGACGCCCACAGCGCCACGACTTCCTCGGGATAGATGAAGATCTTGGAGCCGAAGCCGCCGCCGACGTCAGGTGCAATCACACGCAGCTTGTGCTCGGGTGCCACGCCGACAAATGCAGCGATGACAAGTCGCGCCACATGCGGATTCTGAGTCGTGTTCCAGAGGGTGAAGCTCTCCGAGCCCGAGTCGTATTCGCCGATGGCAACGCGCGGCTCGATCGCATTCGGCACCAGCCGGTTGTTGAGAATGTCCAGCCTGGTGACGTGCCTGGCTGATTTGAACGCGGCCTCGACCGCCTTCGCATCGCCGAGATGCCACTGGTAGATGGTGTTTGCTGGCGCCACCTCGTGAATCTGCGTCGCGCCGTTGGCTTGCGCCTTGGCTGGTTCGGTCACCGCCGGCAGCACCTCGTAGTCGACCGCCACCTTCTCCGCCGCGTCCTTTGCCTGCGCCAGCGTCTCGGCGACCACGACTGCAACCGGATCGCCAACGTAACAGGCCTTGCCGTGCGCGATCGCCGGATGCGGCGCCATCTTCATCGGCGAGCCGTCCTTGGAATGGATCATCCAACCGCAGATGAGGTTGCCGATCTTGTCGGCGGCAAGCTCGGCCCCGGTCAGTACGGCGAGCACACCCGGAGAGGCCGCGGCGATCTTGATGTCGACCGTTCTGATCTTGGCGTGGGCATGCGGCGACCGGAGGAAAAACGCATGCGCCTGGCCGGGCCGGTTCACGTCATCGGTGAAATGGCCTTTGCCGGTGATGAAGCGCTGGTCTTCCTTGCGGCGGACCGCCGCACCGATGCCGGTCGCGCTCATGGCGGTCCTCCCTGCTGGAACGACGCCTTACGGATGGCGGCTTTGCGGGCGCCGCGCTATTGCCCAATCCTATTTGCTCATCGCCTTGGCGCCGGCTCCGATCGCCTTCACGATGTTGTGGTAGCCGGTGCATCGGCAGATGTTGCCCTCAAGCTCGTGGCGGATGGTCTGCTCGTCGAGCTCGTTGCCCTTGCGCTTCACGATGTCGACCGCCGACATGATCATGCCCGGCGTGCAGTAGCCGCATTGCAGCCCGTGGTGTTCGCGGAATGCCTCCTGCATCGGATGCAGCGGCCCGTTCGGCTCGGCCAGCCCCTCGATGGTCAGGACATCAGCGCCGTCGAGCTGCCACGCGAAAACGGTGCAGGATTTTACGGCCTTGCCGTTCACATGCACCACACAGGCGCCGCACTGGGAGGTGTCGCAGCCGACGTGGGTCCCGGTCAGACGCAGGTGCTCGCGCAGAAACTGCACCAGCAACGTGCGTGGATCGAAGTCGCCGGTGACGGACTTGCCGTTCACCGTCATCGCGACAGCGGACATGAAGTACCTCCTGAAATCCGAGCCAAAACGCCCTGTTTTCACGTCGTTGGATCGAACCGTCAGCGGATCGGTTCGAAATCAGGCCGCTTTTGCCCGCTTTTTTGAGTTGCAACAAGTTGAACTTGGACCGCGAGCCCTGGACCGGTCAAGGGCATCGGGCGATTTTGACGCGTAATTGACCGTCCGGGTGAGCCGCGCCGGCCGGCTGGGCTAGCCCGCCTTGGGGGCGACGGCAGCGGCAAAATTCTCGAAGAAATCGTCGGCGGTCTTCTTGGCCGCGCTGTTGATCAAGCGCTGGCCAAGCTGGGCAAGCTTGCCGCCGATCTGCGCTTCCACGTCATAGGTGAGCAACGTTCCGCCGTCCTTGTCCGCGAGCGCCACCTTGGCCTGCCCCTTGGCAAAGCCGGCAACGCCACCCTCGCCTTCGCCGGAAATGCGATAGCTGTTGGGCGGGTCGAGGTCCGAGAGGCGCACCTTGCCCTTCCAGCGCGCCTTGACGGGGCCGACCTTGACGCTGGCCACGGCTTGGAATTCGTTGTTTGCATTCATGTCGAGCTGTTCGCAGCCCGGGATGCAGGCCTTGAGCACGGTAGGATCATTGAGCTTCGCCCATACGGTCTCGCGGTTGGCAGAAAGCTGCACCTCGCCGGTCATCGTCATCGCCATCGATCAAATCTCCGTCTGTGCGGTTGATATAGGGCTCGCCAGCCCATCGGGAAAGCAATTTGTCTGACCTGTGTGGTGCGCTGCTGGGGGTTGGCGTCGGCCTTGCGGACGGCTAAACGTGTCGCCGCGCGCGCCCGGTCAGGCGGCCTGCGCGTCGTCACAGATCCCCGATTTCGGGGCAATCCGGGATCGGCCGCATACCCATGAACAACTCTTCCAGCGCCCCCTCGTTGCTGACGGCGGTCTATTCGAGTGCGGCGATGCGTGCGATTCTTGACGAGCGGGCGCGCGTGCAGCGCATGCTTGATTTCCAAATCGCGCTGGCGCGAGCACAGGCCGCGGTCGCTGTCATTCCTGCGGCGTCGATCGATCCGATCGCGAACGCGGCCAAAGCCGAACGCTACGACCTCGGCGCCCTCGCCGAGGCTTCCGTCCTTTCGGGCGAGGCGGTGACCCCGCTGATCAAGGCGCTCACCGCGGAAGTCGCCAAGGCCGATGGCGAGGCAGCGCGCTACGTCAACTGGGGCGCTTCGGTCCAGGACGTGGCCGATACCACGCTGATGCTCGAATTGCGCGCGGCTGTCGACGCGCTCGTCACCGATCTTTCCCGCGCCATCGATGGCTTCGCCGCGCTCGCGGGAAAGCACCGCCGTACCGCGGCGATCGCCCGCACGTCGCTGCAGCACGCATTGCCGCTCCCGCTCGGGCTCAAGCTGACCAGTTACGCCTCGGCGCTGGCGCGCTCACGCGAGCGGCTGCGCCGGCTGCGCCGCGAAGGCCTTGCGGTTCAGTTCGGGGGTGCCGCCGGCACGCTTGCAGCATTGGGCGAAAATGGACTCAAGGTTGCAGAACGGCTGTCTGCGTTGATCGACCTGCCACTGCCGGATGCACCCTGGCCGGGCCACAGCGACCGCATCGCCGAATTCGCCTCCAACTTCGCAATCCTCGTAGGCACTTGCGGCAAGATCGCCCGCGACGTGTCGCTGCTCATCCAGACCGAAGTGTCGGAGGTGCTGGAGGCAGGAAGTGCGGCCGGCGATGCGTCTATCGATATGCCGCACCAGCGCAACGCAGCGGCCACAGCGATTGCGCTTGCGGCGGCAGCGCTCGCGCCCAACCTGCTGTCGACCATCATCACCAGCCAGGTGCAGGAGCACGAGCGCGGCATTGGCGGAACGCTGGCGCAAGGGCAGACCATGTCCCTCCTCCTGCTGGTCACGTCCGGCGCGGTGGCAGCAATAGGCGACATCGCGCACCGGCTTGAGGTTGACGCCGAGCGCATGCGCAATAATCTCGAAATGACCAACGGCATGATCCTCGCCGAAGCTGTCACCTTCGCACTGGCGCCCAAGATCGGTCAGCAGGAAGCTCGCAAGATCGTCGAAGAAGCAAGCCGCAAGGCCCTCGACAGCAAGCGCCACCTGCACGACATCCTGCGCGAGGATACGCGCGTCATGCTCCATCTCACCTTGGGCGAACTCGCACGGCTGTTCGAGCTGATGGGCTATCAGGGCGCGGCGCAGACCTTCATCGACCGTCAGATCGGGGCATTGCAAGGTCGCGCGGCGAAACGCACGTGACCTCCGAGCACAAAGGAGCACCGCCATGCCGGTGATCGATGCCGACGGCTGTCCGATTCATGTCGAAATCGAAGGCCCCGAACACGCGCCCGTACTGATGCTGTCGAACTCGCTCGGTACCACGCTGCACATGTGGGACGACCAGATAAAGCCTTTTGCGCAAGTCTTCCGGCTGGTGCGCTTCGACCGGCGCGGCCACGGCGGCTCGGGTGTGCCCAAAGGTCCCTACACCATGGAACGGCTCGGCCGCGACGTGCTCGCCGTCCTTGACGGGCTTTCGCTGAAGACGGTGAACTGGTGCGGGCTCTCGATGGGCGGCATGGACGGCGTCTGGCTCGCCGCCAATGCGCCCGAGCGTCTCGAACGTATGGTGGTGGCCAATACCTCGACCTACTTTCCCGATAAGAATGGCTGGAACGACCGCCTCAAATTGGTGCGGGAGAAGGGCGTTCCTGCCTTCGCCGAACCAAACATGGAGCGCTGGTTCACCAAGAGCTTCCGCGAGCAAAGCCCGCAGGTGGTGGCGCGCATCCATGACATGTTCGCCGCAACACCGCTCGAGGGTTATCTCGGCTGCGGCGCGGCGGTGCGCGACATGGACCATCGCGCGTTGCTGGCGAAGATCCGCACGCCCACGTTGGTCATCGCCGGCCGCCACGACATGGCGACGCCGCTCGCAGCCAACGAATTCATCAGGGACAATATCGCCAATGCCGAACTTGCCGTGCTCGACGCCGCGCATCTCTCCAATGTGGAGCAGGCGTCAGCGTTCAACGATGCGGCTTTGGGATTTTTGACCCGGCGCGCTTAACCCCTGATCTAACTGCGTTTCATCAGACGCGTTGCTGTTGTTCTTGGTTGAGCGTGCGCTTTCCGAAAGCCGGTTCCCACTTTTCGGGATCATGCTCGGGCCGGGCTAAGCACGCGGCTGACTAAACGCCGAGGCTGGAAGATCACGGCGCCGGCCGGGCAACGCCGGTGGCACGGCGAGCCGCGGCCTTCGTTCGGCCATGGCAGTCGTGAGCCGTGCAGGCGCCATCACCGCCACTTCGAGGTGGCGCTCGACCACCACCACGAACAGGGCCCCCACCACCAGCAGCAGATGGGTGGCGTGCAGGCGCACCAGCGTGGCGTCGCCGAGCGCGAGTGCCGGTACCGCCCAGATCACGATTGCCCCCACGGCCATCAGGAGGACCACGTCGAGCGTGGCTTGATCGACCTCGCGCTTGGTGGCAAGCGCACGGGCGAATTCGATCAGATAGGCGACGAAACCCGCCGCCACGATGAGCTTAAGGCCACCAAGCAGGTTGGAGATCCTTACGACATCCGACATCGCGACGTCGAAGAGATGTCGAATAGAAAGAGCGACCGCGGCATGGATGCGGTCCTCGAAGCCATTGAATGGCGAGGTGAGCGTGCGCAGTGCGTCGGCGCCCCAGAGCGGCGCGAAATAAAGCGATATCAAAGCGAAATTGACAGCCCCAAGCCGGGGAAAGGTGCGCATCACAGCCTCCCGTTGCCGGCAGGCCGAAGTTGCTTAGCAACGGCTTCTTGCCGGTCCGACGGATGCGACCTACGCGCTTACAATTGCAGCCTCAATGGAAACCATTTGTTAACCCTACCTGACGGAAGGTCACACCTGGATACCTATCAACTTTGCGCCGCGCGGAACTCATGTGGCGCGCTGCCCGTCTGCTTGCGGAAGAAGCGGGCGAAATGAGAGGGGTCGGAAAAGCCGAGATTGCCCGCGATCTCGTGGATCGCCAGACCGGTGAAAACAAGCTCGTACTTGGCTTCGGTCAGCACCCTCTGGCGGATCAGGTGGCCGGCCGTCACTCCAGTCGCCCGCTTGATGCGGTCATTGAGGCGCTCGACCGTCATCCCGAGCTTGCCCGCGTAGAACGCGAGCTGATGGTCCTTCGGAAAATTTTCCTCGATCAAGGTGCGCAACGCGCTGACTATCTGATCGTCCGGCTCGCCTGGGCTGGCGGCGGGGCGCAGGCGGCCGGCCGCCAGCCGCGCAACCTCGACCGCGACCAGGGCGGTCAGCCCACGCATGGCGATACGAAAGCCTGGGCGCGCCAGGAAGCGCTCCTCGTGCAGTTGCGCGGCGAGCGCGGAAAGACGCTCGGAAGCGTCGCCGAGCGGCACGATCGGCTGCTCCGCCAGCGCTCTTACCTGCGCGAGCGCCTCGCCGCGATGGTCGCCAAGCGCGAGCGCCACGTCTTCGCTGAAGCTCAGCACCCAGCCTTCGGTGACACTGTGCAAGAAGCGAAAGCCGTGCGCCACCGCTGACGGCACCAGGATGGCGCACGGCGCCTCGAAAGCAATGGTCGCGACGTCGAACGTCATCTCGCCGCCGCCGCGCAGGATCAGCAGTATCTGGAACAGGCTGCTGTGTCGGTGGGCGCGGATGGTCCAATCTGAGCGCACGGCCCGCGATCCGATGGCCTCGACATGGATGAAATCGAATACCCGATCGTCCGGCGAACCGCCGTACGGATCGAACAATGGCAGCGCGGCGATAGGAGCCATGACCCAGCATAGGGCACGCTCCGCGCATAAAAAAAGCGCCGACCCGGTTTTGGCGGCGGTCGTGCACGTTATTCACCTGCAGCAAAAAAAACGGCCCCGCCACTCTTGGCGGGACCGTTGGAAAGAACGATGAACTCCTAGCGGTCCTGCTGCTGGCCGCCTTGGCCGCCCTGGCCACCCTGGCGACCCGGCTGCTGCGACTGCTGGCCAGGCTGCTGACCACCACCCTGCTGCTGGCCCGGCTTCTGCTGGCCGCCCTGCTGCTGCTGACCAGGCTGCTGTTGGCCCGGCTTCGGATTCTGTTGGTTCGGGTTGTTCATTCTTATCTCCTCGAGGGTTGATAGCGCCTACCCATCCCAAAAACGTCAACGCTTAGTAAGTCCGAGGGTTGCGCGGAACTTTGAAATTAAACTTGCTCTCCGCGCGCGAATTCGGCGCGAATTGACCGCTAATTTTCCACAATGCGCGCAGCGTAGCTTAGACGCGCTTGTAGGCGCGTTCGTGATAAACCAGCGCGGGACCTTTTGGACCCAGACGCACGGCGTCGACCGCGCCAAAGAAAACGTTGTGACTACCGACCGAACGCACCTCGATGATGCGACAGTCGAATGCAACCACCGCGGAGGCAAGCACCGGGCTACCGGTCGAAAGCTTCGTCCACTCCCCGACCGCGAAGCGCTCGCCACCCTGCACGCCGGTGCGGCCGGAAAAGATATCGGCGATCTCCGCACCGTCAGCCTCGAGCGTATTAATGCAGAACACGCCATTCTCCAGCACGACTGGATTGGTCTGGCTCTTGCGATTGAGACACATCAATAACGTCGGGGGCGCGTCCGACACCGAACATACCGCCGTCGCCGTGGCGCCGGTCCTACCGCCCTGCCCGTCGGTGGTAATGACGTGTACGGCAGCGCCCAGCCGGCTCATCGCCTCGCGGAACTGCGCGGCGTCGACCGTGGGCACACTTTCCGGCCCGACGACGCTGAAAGCGCCATCCATCGCATCATCGGGACGTTGATCAGACCAGCTCATATCCAATTCTACCTGTTGTCCGCCCAGCCATTGCCTTATCCAGGAGCGCGGGACAAGTGTGCCCCCACACCGGACCACCTTTTTCTGCAGGCAGGGAACAAAGCCCAATGACTGACGCCGCCACGCTGTTCGCTGACGGAAAAGCCTATGAACAACTCATGGGCCGCTGGAGCCGCGTCTAGGCCAGTCGTTCCTCGACTGGCTCGACATGCCACCGGGTCTACGCTGGCTCGACGTGGGTTGCGGCAATGGCGCTTTCACGGAACTGCTGATCGCCGATGCGCCCCGGCGTCGGTCGCGGCGATTGATCCCTCCGAGGGCCAGCTCGCCTACGCCGCATCCGGCCCGGGGCTGAGATGGCGGAGTTTCACCTCGGCGACGCGCAGGCGCTGCCGTTTTAAGGACGCAAGCTTCGATGCGGCCGCGATGGCGTTGGTGATCTCGTTCGTGCGGGAGCCCGCGAAGGCCGCCGCTGAAATGGCGCGTGTGATTCGACCCGGCGGATGGGTGGCGACCTACATGTGGCAATTCCCGGACGACGTCCCGGTCACACCGATCTACGTTGCGCTGAAATCGGTGGGCATCGAGCCGCCGCTTCCTGTCAACGCAGCAGTCGCCCAACGAGAGACATTGCAGGCACTGTGGTAGAAGGCCGGGCTCGCAGCAGTGGAGACGAAACAACTTCCAATCACCGTTTCCTTTTCCAGCTTCGATGAATTTTGGAACACCAATAGCCTGCCGTCAGGACTCCAGGCCGTCTTGATCAGCAAGATGCCCCCTGACAAAAAAGAAGAGCTGCGCGAACGTCTGCGCACACAATTGCCGATCGCCGCGGATGGCCGGATCTCCTATCGGGCCATGGCCAACGCTGTGAAAGGGCGCGCGCCGGACTAGCCTAGAGTCCACGCACGTCTGCGGGCGCGCCGCATCGACGAGATACAGATGGTCGTGGTTTGCGGTCGCCTTGACGGACAGGATCGCCTATCCTTCGCCACGAAACTTCGTTTACTTCCCGACTTGCGGCCATTGCGTGGAGGCGCGATGAGCGTCAAGGATGCCGAACGCATCGTCAGAGTTTTCGTGTCGTCGCCCGTCGACGTCGCGCCAGAACGCGGTCGCGTGCAGGCGGTCGCAGCCAAGCTCAATCGCGACTATGAAGGCCTCGTTCGGTTCGAAACCGTGCTGTGGGAAGACCATTTCTACAAGGCCGATCGCAGTTTCCAGCCCCAGATTCCGGAATCCATAGCCTGCGATGTCCTGGTGTCGATCTTCTGGACGCGGGTCGGCACCGAGCTTCCCGCCGACTTCCCGCGCATGCCGAACGGCAAACCTTATCCGTCTGGCACTGCCTACGAGCTACTCACCGCGCTCGAAGCATCGCGGGACAAGGGCGTGCCGGATGTCTACGTGTTTCGCAAAACTGCGGACGCGGTGCTGCCAACGACCGACTACGATCGCCGCCGCCAGGCGCAGACCCAACTCGATGCGCTGGAAGCGTTCTGGAACGAATGGTTCAAATCCGAACAGGGACATTTCAAGGCGGCCTTTCAGACATTCCCGACCACCGACGCATTCGAGCGTCAGGTCGAGCAACTGTTGCGGCAGTGGCTGGAGAGCCATAGCCTGCTCGGCCCGCGGCTGCGATGGCCGAAGGAGAAAGGCTCTCCATTCCGCGGGCTGGCGCCGTTCGAAGCGGAACACGCCGCAGTCTTCTTCGGCCGCGACCGCGCGATCGACGAGGCACAGCGCCGCCTTAGCGCGGCAGCCGAACATGGCACGCCCTTCCTGCTCATTGTCGGCCCAAGCGGGTCGGGCAAGTCCTCCTTGGCGCGTGCGGGGCTGATCCCCCGCCTGACAACCCCCGGCGTGGTGGCCTCGGTCGAGGTCTGGCGCACCGCCATCATGAAGCCAAGCGAAGGCCAGGCCGGCCCGATGGCGTCGCTGGCAGCAGCGCTGCTGACCGCCCTGCCGGAACTCGAACAGGGCGATTTTCCGAACGCCGCCGCGCTCACCGACAATCTGCAGCGCGGAGGGACGGCGTCGGTGCGCCCGATCGTGGGCGCACTCACTCGCATCGCCGAGGCGGCGCAGCAGCAGCGCCATTCCGAGCGACCGCTGAATTCGGCGCTTGCGTTATTGGTCGATCAACTGGAGGAACTGTTCGCACAGGCTATCGACGACGAAGAGCGCACAGCCTTCGCGCAGGCACTGCGTGAGCTCGTCGCAACCGGCAACGTATGGTGCATCGCGACGCTGCGCGCCGATCTCTATGAGGAACTGCTCAAGGAGCCCTTGCTCAAGGGCCTGAAGGAAACCGGGGGCAGCTTCGATCTCGGACCACCGGGACCCGCCGAACTTGCCGAAATCGTGCACGCGCCCGCTGCCGCCGCCGGCTTGGTGCTGGAGGCGCATGCCGAAAAAGGCCCACTCGACGAGCGCCTTCTGGTTGACGCCAAGAGCGCGGACAGTCTGCCGCTTCTGCAATTTACCTTGCGACAGCTTTACGAGCAGCGTCGCGAATCAGAAGGTGAGACACAACTCACTCATGCTGCCTACGAGGCGCTCGGAGGCCTGCAAGGCGCCATCGCGGCGGAAGCGGAACGCGCGGTCGCCACGCTGCCGCCGCGGACGCTCGACGCCCTGCCGCGGCTGTTGCGGCAGCTGGCGGAGCCGGCGCGCGAGGGCAATACGCTGACGCTGCGCGACGTGTCACAAGCCGATGTGACGACGGATGCCACCGAGGCCGCCCTTGTCCGTGCGCTGCTTGGTGCGCGCATCCTGATTGCACGCCAGGACGCGGCAGGCCGCCCAACGCTTCGGCTTGCACATGACGCGGTGCTGGCCAGTTGGCCGAAAGCGCAAGCGGCCGCACAGGCAAGTCGCGAATTCTACCGGATACGCGCCGAAGTCGAGGATGCCCTGCTGCGCTGGCGCGAAAATGGAGGCACCAAGGATCGCTTGATCCAGCCGGGTGTCCCGCTGGCCGAGGCGGAAAAGCTCGTCGCGGACTTCCGTGGAGAATTGCCGGCGGACCTGGTCGCCTTCGTCGGCAACTCGCGCAATCGAGCGCGAGCGCGCCAGCGTCTGGTGGCGGCGTCGGCGGCGGTCTTTCTTGTGGTTGCCCTGTTGGCTGGTTGGCAGTGGTTTGAGGCCATCACCGCCCGAAATGAAGTCCAACGTCAGAGCGACGAGGTCCAGCGCCAGCGTGACGAAGCCCAGCGCCAGCGCGATCGGGCCGAAAATTCGCTGGCCTTGGCGACCGAGGCCGCCAACGGGCTGGTGCGCGATCTCGCCAACAAGCTGCGCTTTGCAACCGGCGTCCCCACCGCGATGGTAAAGGACATTATCGAGAAGGCGCGCGAACTTCAGGACCGCCTGATCAATGCCGGTGAAGCAACACCCGACCTCCGCTGGAGTCAGAGTGCAGCTCTGATCGAATACGCCAGGGCACTGTTCCTGCTTGGCGATTCAAGCGGCGCCCTCAAGACCGCGCAGCAAGCGCGCGATATTGCCAAGAGCCTGCAGGAGACGGCGTTGGCGGACACTCGGTGGGCGCCGATACTGATGGGAAGCTATCAAACCATCGCCGTCGTCTTCGATGCGCAGAATCGCAATCCAGACGCGCTTGCCGCCTATCGCGAGCAACTCGCGGTCGCGCGAGCGATGGTCGAGAAATATCCCAACGATATGTTGTGGTCAGGCTGGCTCGCCGTGTCTTATCGGGGGATCGGCGGTTCCCTCAGTGCGCTCGGCGAACTTGAAGAGGCCCTCGCCGCCTACCGCGAGGAACTCAAACTCAGACGAGCTTTGGCGGCGGAAGCGCCCAACGATACCGAGGCGCAACGAGGCTTGAGCGGCGTACTCGGCGCGCTGGCGGAGGTGCTCAGGAAACAAGATCGTTTTGAGGACGCGTTGACACAACTGCGGGAGGTTAATGGCATTCTTCAACGCCTGATCCTGAAAGAGCCTAACAACACATTGCTGCAGGACGATCTCTTGCTGACCCACAATCGGGTTGGGAACATCCTCAAGGCACAGAAGACCTTTGATCGGGCCCTGTCTGAATTTCGCGAGGCGCGCGTCATTGCAGAAGCGCTGGTTCGCGATAATCCGGGTAATTCGCGCTGGCAGAGTGACCTCGCAATCACGCTTGAAAACATTGGCTCTCTGCATGCGGAGCAAAATCAGGACGATGAGGCAATCCCTGCCTATCGTGCCGCGATCACGATCCGTCGGACGCTGGCCGACAAAGACCGCGATAACCCACAGTGGCAACGCAACTTCGTAGTGACCGCTGGAAACCTTGCCGACGCGTTGCGCAGGACGCGTGATTATGCAGGCGCCCTCGAGATATGTCGCGACCTGCTCGCTTTCACCGAACAACCGGCCAACGACAACAGCGCCGACCCGGAAGCGCAGTTCGACGTCGCGCAGGTCCATAATAAGATAGCCGACCTGCTCAAGGACCAAGGCCATCTTCCTGAAGCCCTTCAATCGTATCAGTCCAGTCTCGCGATCATCCAACGCCTGGCGAACGCAGATTCCAACAATCCCCGCTGGCAGAGCCCGCTGTATACGTTGCATCGGGCGATTGGAAATGTTCTCTACGCGCAGAAGAATTACATCGACACCCTGCAGCCCTACCGGGATGCCCTGGCCATTGCGGACGCTCAGGCCAAAGCCAAGCCGGGTGACGTTTATTGGAAGCGCGAGCTCGCCGGATCTTATTACTTTGTCGGGAGCGCCCTCCAAGCGCTGGGCAAACTGCCCGAAGCGCTGGTCAACTACCGCGAAAGCCTAGTGCTTTCAGAACAGCTGGTTCAGTCCGATCCGGATAACATTGCGCGGCAGCGTGAGCTCTGGGCGGCCTACATCAGTGTCGCAGGCGTGCTGGAAGCGCAAAACAATGTCTCGGAAGCCGTCGCGGTCTATCGTCAGGCTATCGCGGTCATCGCCAAGGTGGTCGCCACGGAGCCTGAGAATGGCACATGGACGCGGAGTTGGGCGCGTACGCTCGACGCGGTCGGCGACTTCCTTCGCAAGCACGACCAATTGGTCGAAGCCTATCCGTTCTACCGCGACAGCCTCGCCGTGTGGCAACGCTTTGCGGCGCTCGATCCCAATGATAAGCAGCGTCAGGACGATTTCGCCCGCAAGGTCCGAGATTTCGGCGGGATGGCATACAGCCTCGTGCTCGCACGAGCCTTTGCTCCCGCGCTGGAAGCTGCCGACCGGGCCCTCGCCCTTTTGCCCGACCAGATCTGGATTTATACGAACCGTGCCCACGCGTTGCTGTTTCTCGGCCGCGTCGAGGATGCGCGTGCCCTCTACCTGAAATATCGCGACGAGAAGAATGTTCAGGGGAAGACCTGGCCCGTCGTGATCCTCGAAGACTTCGCTGAACTGAGAAAGGCCGGGCTCACCCATCCGCTCATGGACGAGATCGAGAAGGAGTTCAGATCGGCGAGCTGAGTACGCTCCCTACTCCGCCGCCCGCTTCGCCCCCGGCACCCCCGGATAGGCCACGTCGTCCGGATCGAGCCAGGTGTCGCCGACCCAGCCGTTCTCGTCGTAATCGGCAAGACACTGGTCGGCGAGCGCGATCATGGCGTCCATGGTGCCGGAGCCGCGCGCATTCCACAGCGCCTGGATGCGGATGTCCTCATGGTTGCCGGCGTAATTCATCTCGTAGAGCTCGTGGCGGCCGCCGAACTCGGTGCCGATCGCATCCCACAGGAGCTTCATCACCTTGATGCGTTCCTTGTAGTCGATGCCGTGCGAGCCGCGCACATAGCGGGCGAGATAGGGATCGATCGCTGGGTTCTGGAAATCCTTGGCGGAGGACGGCAGGTAGATCAGCGACGACGCGATGATCTTCTCGACGATCTCCTTCACCCTTCCGTAAGCGTCACCCGCGAACACCCGGTAGCTCGACCCCGATTGCGCATTGGGGAGAACGGCGTCGCCGACCCACGGCGTCGGATTATGCGCCATGGCGTCGGTGAGCCCCCAGAACAGGGTGCGCCAGGCGATCACCTCGCCAAGCAGCGCCTGGTTGCCACGGAAGTCGTCGGAGCCTGCCGCCCGGAGCGCCTTGGCGATCACGCCGACCAGGAAATCGAGCTTCACCGCAAAGCGCGTGCAGCCCTGGAATTGATAGCCTTGCAGAAATCCGGACTGCGCGAAGAAGGTCTTCAGCTTGTCGAGGTCGCGATGCAGCAGCACGTCCTCCCAGGGGATCAGCACGTTGTCGAAAACGAAGATGGCGTCGTTCTCGTCGAAGCGCGACGACAGCGGATAGTCGTAGGGCGTACCCATCACGCTTCCCATCATCTCGTAGGAGGTGCGACAGAACAGCTTCACGCCGGGGGCGTTCATCGGCGCGATGAACATCACCGCCAGGTCGGAGTCGTTGATCGGCATCGCGGCGTTCTGGCCGAGGAAGTTGTAGTGCGTGAGCGCCGACGATGTCGCCACCACCTTGGCGCCGGAGACATAGATGCCGGCGTCGGTCTCCTTCTGGATGGTGATGAAAACGTCCTTCACCTGGTCGGCCGCCTTGGCGCGATCGACCGGCGGATTGACGATGGCATGATTCATGAACAGGACGTTGTCCTGCGCGCGCCGGTACCAGGCCTTGGCGTTGTCGGCGAACTTTCCGTAGAACTGGTAGTTGGCCCCGAGCGTGTTCATCAGCGAGGCCTTATAGTCGGGCGATCGGCCCATCCAGCCGTAACTCATGCGCGCCCATTGGGCGATGGCGTCGCGCTGGGCAACCACCTCCTCGCGCGAACGCGCGACACGGAAGTATTTGTGGGTAAAGCCGCCCGATCCGGTGTCGGTCGGCGAGGTCAGGATGCTTTTGGTCTTGGGATCGTGCAGCGCGTCATAGAGCCGCGCCATCGAGCGCGCGGTGTTGCGAAACGCCGGGTGCGTGGTCACGTCAGGAACGCACTCGCCATAGATGTAGACCTCGCGGCCGTCACGCAGGCTTTCAAGGAACTCTGCGCCGGTGAACGGACGGGCCTTGGCGCGAATCGCGTCCTCGGCTTTAGAGCGGCTCATGTGCGTCTCCTGTGGGCGCTTCGCACAAAGGAAAGGCATTCCACAAGCCGGGTGTCAATGTGCGGCCAGCGATCGCATTTGCCGACCCCTTGGCAAGGCACGGCCGCGCGACGCTGTTTGCGTCGAAAGCCGCCCCCGCGTTGCCGCTGGTCGCACGCCCTGATAGAGATTCGATGCGTCGGTTGATCGGGGAGAGCGACCGTGTGCCAGCTCCTACCGCTGGAGGCCTTCATCCAGCAGCTCATCAACGGGGTCACGCTTGGCTCGATTTATGGGCTCATCGCCATCGGCTACACGATGGTGTTCGGCATCATCGGCATGGTGAACTTCGCCCATGGCGACGTTTTCATGGTGTCCGCCTTCATTGCCCTTGTGGTGTTCCTGATCCTCACCAGTTGGATCGGCATTGGCTCGGTCGCATTGGCGCTGCTGATCGTGCTCGTGCTCGCCATGCTCCTCACGTCCCTGGTCAACTGGACGATCGAACGGGTGGCCTACCGGCCTTTGCGCGGCTCGTTCCGACTTGCGCCCCTGATCTCGGCGATCGGTATGTCCATCTTTCTCTCGAACTTCGTGCAGGTGGCACAGGGACCGCGCAACAAATCGATCCCGCCCATGTTCAACGACGTGACCGTGCTGATGCGCGCCAACGGTTACGACGTCACCGTGTCGCACAAGCAAATCACGATCTGGCTGGTCACCGCCGCCCTTCTTGCCGCCTTTTGGTTCGTCGTGTCGAAGACCGCGCTCGGCCGTGCACAGCGCGCCTGCGAGCAGGACCAGAAGATGGCCGCGCTGGTCGGCATCGACGTCGACCGCACCATCTCGATCACCTTCGTAATCGCGGCCGCGCTCGCCGCCGTCGCCGGGACGCTCTACCTGGTCTATTACGGCGTGGTGAGCTTCTCGGACGGCTTCACGCCGGGCGTCAAGGCATTCACCGCCGCCGTTCTCGGCGGCATCGGCTCGCTGCCAGGAGCGGTCATCGGCGGCCTTCTGATCGGGCTGATCGAGACCTTCTGGTCCGCCTCCTGCTCAAGCGACTACAAGGACGTCGCCGCCTTCTCCATCCTCGCCATTACCATGATCTTCCTGCCGCAGGGCCTCCTGGGCCGGCCCGACGTCGAGAAGGTGTGACATGGCGGATTCGCCGCCAAAGCCCCTCGTCAATACCAGCCTCCTCGGCGCACTGCGCGCCGCTGCACTGACCGGGCTGCTGACCTTCGCGCTGCTGATCCCGCTGGTCGGCTTCAAGACGGTGCAGAACATTCGCAATGAGCTCGTTCTCGAAACCCGCTGGTCGCTGCTGTTCGTGATAGTGGCGGTGATCGCCGGTCTTCGCTTTTTCCACGAACTGGTGATCGTGCCCTGGCTCACCCGCCGTGCCGAACGACCAAGCGTCGAGGCCGCACTCTCCCCTTGGCGAGCAAGATTGTCGCGCTGGGCAACGCCATTCGCGCTCGGCTTCGTCGTAGTCTATCCGCTGCTCGCGCTTCTCATCAACGGTCCGCAAGGCGCGACCAAGTGGATCGACAATTTCGGCATCCAGATTCTGATCTACGTGATGCTGGGATGGGGCCTCAACATCGTGGTCGGGCTCGCGGGCCTGCTCGATCTTGGCTACGTGGCTTTCTATGCGGTCGGCGCCTATTCGTATGCGCTGTTTGCCAAGACCTTTGGCCTCTCGTTCTGGATCCTGGTGCCGATCGCAGGCTCGCTGGCGGCTTTCTGGGGCATCCTGCTTGGCTTCCCGGTGCTGCGGTTGCGCGGCGACTATCTTGCCATCGTGACGCTGGCCTTCGGCGAGATCATCCGCCTGGTGCTGATTAACTGGGTTTCGCTCACCAACGGCTATGCCGGCATCAGCGGCATTCCGCGCCCCACTTTTTTCGGGCTGCCGTTCAACGATTCCGACGGCGGCTTCGCCGCGACGTTCGGCATTCCATTCTCACCGATCCAGCGGACGATCTTTCTCTACTACGTGATCCTCGCGCTGGCGCTTCTGACGGCTGCGGTCACGATCAGGCTCCGACGGCTCCCGGTCGGACGCGCCTGGGAAGCCCTGCGCGAAGACGAGATTGCCTGCCGCTCGCTCGGCATCAACACCACTGTTACCAAGCTCACAGCCTTTGCCATCGGCGCGATGTTCGGCGGCATCGCCGGCTCCTTTTTCGCCGCGCGACAGGGGTTCATCTCGCCGGAGAGCTTCACCTTCATGGAGTCCGCCGTGATCGTCGCCATGGTCGTGCTGGGCGGCATGGGCAGTCAGTTCGGGGTCGCAATTGCCGCAATCCTGATGATCGGCGGCACCGAGATCATGCGCGAGTTCGACGCGCTCAAGGCGGTCTTCGGCCCGGATTTTGATCCGACGCAATACCGCATGCTGCTGTTCGGCTTCGCCATGGTCGTGATCATGGTCTGGAAGCCCCGCGGCCTGATCGCGACGCGCGTACCGTCCGTGGCGCTCAAGGAGCGGAAGGCAATTTCGTCCTCGCTGGTGCGCGAGGGACACGGATGAGTGCGGCCATCGCATCTACGCCGGTATTGCGGGTCGAGCACCTGACCATGCGCTTCGGCGGCCTCACCGCCATCAACAATCTCTCGTTCAACGCCGAGCGCGGTCACATCACCGCTCTGATCGGACCGAACGGCGCCGGCAAGACCACCGTGTTCAACTGCATCACAGGTTTCTACAAGCCGACCGAGGGGCGCATCGCGTTGCGTCACGGCGACAATGCCGTGTGGAGCGAGCTCGAAGCCCTGACCCAGCGTGGCGTGCGCAGCCACGAGCGCGCGCAGGCCGCGCTGTTCCTGCTCGAGCGCATGCCCGACTACTTGGTGACGCAGCGCGCGCGCGTCGCGCGCACGTTCCAGAACATCCGCCTGTTTTCCGGCATGACGGTGCTGGAGAATCTTCTGGTCGCGCAACACAAGCCCCTGATGCGTGCCTCAGGCTGGAGCATCATCGGCGCGCTCGGCCTGCCCTCCTACCGCAAAGCCGAACGTGTGGCGGTCGAAAAGGCGCGTCTGTGGCTCGATCGCATCGGCCTCATCGACCGCGCGGACGATCCGGCAGGCGAACTGCCCTACGGGGCGCAGCGCCGCCTCGAGATCGCGCGCGCCATGTGCACGGATCCGGTCCTGCTCTGCCTCGATGAGCCGGCAGCCGGGCTTAATCCGCGCGAAAGCGGAGAGCTGTCAGACTATCTGCGCGCCATCCGTGAAGAGCACGCGACCTCGATCCTGCTGATCGAGCATGACATGACCGTGGTGATGAAAGTTTCCGACCGTGTCGTCGTGCTCGACCACGGAGTCAAAATCGCTGACGGCACGCCCGCGTCCGTGCGCGACGACCAGACGGTGATCGCCGCCTATCTCGGCGTCGAGGACGACGATGTGGTGGCGGTCGAGGCGGAGGTCGGACTGTGAGCCCGCTCCTTTGCGTCCGGGGCGTCAAGACCTATTACGGCAACATCGCCGCGCTCAAGGGCGTCGACATCGAGGTGCACGAAGGCGAGATCGTGGCGCTGATCGGCGCCAACGGCGCCGGCAAGTCGACCCTTATGATGACGATCTGCGGCAATCCGCGCGCACGCGAAGGGGAAATCGTGTTTGGCGGGCGCGACATCACGCAACTTGCTACCCACGACATTGCACGCCTTAAGATCGCACAGTCACCGGAGGGCCGGCGAATCTTCATCCGCATGACCGTGCTGGAAAACCTGAAGATGGGCGCGGCGATATCGAATCCCTCGCAGTTCGATGCCGACCTTGCGCGCGTGTTCGACCTGTTTCCACGGCTGCGCGAGCGACTCGACCAGCGCGGCGGCACGCTCTCCGGCGGTGAACAGCAGATGCTGGCGATTGCGCGCGCGCTCATGGGACGCCCACGCCTTCTGCTTCTCGACGAGCCCTCGCTCGGCCTCGCGCCATTGGTCGCGCGCCAGATCTTCGGGGCGATCAGGAAGCTCAACACGGAGGAGAAGCTTACCGTCTTCCTGGTCGAGCAGAACGCCTTCCATGCTCTCAAGCTCGCCCACCGGGGCTATGTGATGGTCAACGGCCGCATCACCCTCTCGGGCGCCGGACGTGAGTTGCTCGAGCGGCCGGAGGTTAAGGCGGCCTACTTGGAAGGCGGGAGGCATTAGCCGTGGACTCCCTGGACTTCTCCATCCCCCGATTCCTCACGGAGGAGAACTCGCTCGGCGTGTTCTTCTTCGTCAGCATTCTCATGGGTGGTGGCGCCGCCTGCCTTGCCGGACGCGCGATTGCCCAGACTTGGCAGCCGTGGTGGCATGTCGTGCTCTACATGCTCATCCTCGCGCTTGCGGTGCGCTTCATTCACTTCGCCCTGTTCGGAGCCAAGCTCCTGACGCCTCATTACTATCTGGTCGATCTCGCGGTCTGCGTCGGCTTCGGTCTCCTTGGCTACCGCCTGATGCGGGTGCGCCAAATGGTCACGCGCTACAACTGGATCAACGATCGCTCCGGCGTGTTCGGCTGGCGCCGTCGCGAAAGCGCGCAAGCTGCGGATAACCCGAAAAGCAGATGACTTTTGCCGCGATTGCGGCTTGAATCCCAAGCGAGGTTGCCGGCGCAGACTGGTGCGACGACCACGATTTCACCTGAGGGGAGACGACAATGAACAAGCTCATCCCGCTTGGCCTTGCATTCGGCCTCGGCCTTGCGCTGGCGGCCTGTGGCAAGGACCAGGGCGACACCATCAAGTTCGGTATTGGCGGGCCCATCACAGGCTCCAATGCGGCCTTCGGCTCACAGCTCAAGCAAGGCGCCGAGCAGGCCTTCGCCGACATCAATGACGCCGGCGGCATCCTTGGCAAGAAGATCACCTCGACCGTCGGCGACGACGTCGGCGATCCCAAGCAGGGCGTGTCGGTCGCCAACAAGTCTTTCCAGCACAGTGGGATCCGAAGCTTGGAATTCACGTGACTTGAAGTCGCGGCC